>VFQP010002742.1_pt1 | contig 19102 bp, 26 predicted proteins | sample 3512351 | NCBI WGS metagenome assembly VFQP01 (sample SAMN10412372, study PRJNA504923) | tailings metagenome | isolation source: Relicate 1 Philex TSF1 revegetated site | place: Philippines: Tuba, Benguet | collected 2017-08-29
GTGTCACGCCGGGCGGGGTCAAGCGCGGGCGCGTGGGGGGGGTGGCAGGGCAGCAGGAGGGCTGCACGTGCGCCCGGCGCCCGTACGGGCTCACCGTAGGGGAAGACCTCGAGTGAGTTGCCGAGGAAGCGCGTGGTGGGCGCGCTGACCAGGTCGTACGAGAAGTGCCGGTTCTCGGCGTGCGCCGCGCACACGGGCGGGTGGTGGCTCACCTGCTCGGGGCGTCACGACAACATGACGGTGTTGTGTGGCACGTGCGGCGGCCCAGACCAGCCGCTGCCCGCACTGCAAACGACAGTGCACGCACCTGCTCGGCCAGGTAGCGCACGCCGTTGCCGGCCTCCAGCTCAAACGTCTCTCCCAGGATGGGGTTGAAGGGCTTCCAGGCGCGCTCGGCGGCGCCGAACGGCGACACGCAGTAGGCCGCCACGTAAGCGAACCTGCACGTGACGACGGTGCACGCCAGCTGAGGTGTCCTGCTCGTGGTGTGGTGCTGCTTGCACGGCAGGGCGGTCCACCGCCGTGGGGGGTGCCCGCGGCTTACCTCTGGTGGGGGTCAGCGCAGGCGTCGGCCTTGTCCAGCAGGTCGGTGTACTCCATGATCTCGGCCGCCTTTTGCAGGATGGTGAAGGGCTCCTGCAGCATTGGTGGCCACCGCACGCGCGCAACCGCGCGGTGGTGGTGGTGCCACTAAGGCACCGCAGGGGTCGCTCGGCCCCAACAGCAAGCGCACCATGATCCACACGGGCACGCTGAGCAGGGATGTGACGTCCATGCCGATATACTTCTGGAACTCACGCGTCCCCCAGGCCTGCTTGCGCTCCTGCAGTCGCGTCAGATGAGCAATGACGACGACGCGCCGAGCGTTGCGTCATATTGACCGCGGCTCCTCAGCTCAGCCGCCGTGGTGCCAGGGGACGCAGCGAGCTCGTCAGTGAGGCGCCACTAACACCTGACGCTCTGCGCAGGCGCTGCTGTCCTGGTTGGCGCAGAGCACCAGCGCAGCTGCCACCCACCTCCTCCCCCCGCGGCGCTACCTACCTGCTGAAGCGCTCCCTGCTCGGCTGCCGCGGCCGCCTCTCCTTGCTTGGCGTTCGGGTCGACCACCTCCAGGTCCTCAAAGCCGAGCAGCCTGCGTGGATCGCGGCGCGCAGTCCAGCATCGCTGAAGGAAATGTCAAAGCTGGCGGCAAGGCGCGCGCGAAGACGCGCCAATTGAGAGGCTAGACGAGCGGGCCAATGTCAAGGTGGAGCTCGCGCCAGCGCGGCCAGCACCTACGTGTTCACTTGCTGAGAGGCATAGGCGCCCAAGGCCCAAAGGCTGCCCACAAGCGTCTGCGGCTCCGCTGGCTGCGCCATTGTGTGTTGTGAGAATGAGAGAGAGTGCTGTCCTGTGTGCTGCGCCTTCTGCTGCAGCGGCCTTTTCCCCCGGACGCATGAGGGCGTGCTGCCCCGACGCCGCCCTCTGCGCAGAAGTTCGATGCGCCGGCTCAGCAGCAGCAGCAGCAGCAGCCGCACGTGCTCCTGCCTTCGCACTGGCCAGTGTCACCGCCTCAGAGCACCACCGGCGGGCACCATGGCGTCAGCAGCGCACCTGGCGGCCGCCCCTGACACGCAGCCAACCAGCTCGGTCCTGCGCAAGCCTATCTCAGACCCCAGGGACTACCGGGCCATCACGTGCGCCCCGTCGCCGCACAGCGCCGTTCGTTTCTCGCGGGTTCCCGGGCGTGGCCCTCCTGACCTGCGTGCACCGACGCACGCCTGCCACGCCTGCCGCAGGCTGGACAACGGCCTCCGCTTCGTGCTGGTCCACGACCCAGAGGTCGTCTTCGCCGCCACGGCGGTGAATGTGCAGGTGCGTGCAGATCGCGCCGACTGCAGTGGTGGCAGCACCCGCGCCAGCACGCAGGCCGCCCGCAGCTGCTCCACCACAGCGCTGCGACCTCCCCTGCGCGACCCGGCGGTGCAGGTTGGGTACATGCACGACCCGCCCGAGGTGCCGGGGCTCGCGCATTTCCTCGAACACGCCGTCCACCTGGGCAGCGCCCTGCACCCGGACGAGGGCGAGTACAAGGCTTTCCTCGCCAAGCACGGCGGAGCCTCCAATGCCTCCACAGGTCAGCGCACTGCCACCAGAGCGCAGTCCGCCCTACGTTGGCAAGCGCAGCAAGCACCTCACGCCAGCATCTGCGTTGCCGGAGGTGGCGCGTTCCCGCAGGCATGGTGCACACGGTGGCGCACCTGACGGTGCACCACGGCGCGCTGGACGGCGCGCTGAGCCGCCTGGGCCAGTTCTTTGTGGCTCCGCTGCTGCTGGAGGAGGCGGCGGCGCGCGAGGTGTCCAACGTGCACAGCGAGTTCTCCCGCAACTGCAACTCGGACGCGCGCAAGGTGCTGCAGGTGCGCACGTGGTGTGCGGCTGTGTGCGGCTGGCAGTGCCGGCCACCCGCATGCCGCCTGGGCGGGGCCTGTTCCAGGCAGTGCAAGAGGGCATGAGAGAGAGAGAGAGAGCTGACGCGGATGTGTGGTGCGTTCCCCCAACCGGGGCAACCCCCCTGCAGCTGCACCGGTCCGTGTGCCGGGGCCCGTACTCCCAGTTCTCCACGGGCAACATCACCACGCTGCGCGACACGCCGGCAGAGCAAGGCATCCACGTGGCGTCGCTGCTGCGGCAGTTCTGGATCCGGCACTACACGGCAGGTGCGGCACCGGGCTGACAAGGAGGAAACCACGCTTTGCGCCGCCGGGTCGCAGTGCGAGCCTGCTGGCTTTGGGTGCTGCCACCACTGCCCCGCCACACCCACGCCCCACTGCACTGGGCTCTTCTCGCAGACCGCACGTGCGGGTGCGTGGTGGCGCCGCAGCCGCTGGACCAGGTGGAGGCCTGGGTGCGCCAGGCCTTTGCCGGCGTCCGGCCGCACCTGGGCGCGCCGCTGCCCTCCCACCTGGCCGAGCGCTACGACGCCCTGGGCACCCCGCTCCAGCGCGGCGGCAGCGAGCTGGCGCCGCTTGCCTCCGCGCTCGCCAGCAACGGCAACGGCAACGGCCACGGCACCGACTTTGGGGATGCGGGGAAGGGCGGGAAGGTGGCCGCCCGCATGCTGCAGGGCATGGACGCGGAGGTGGCGGCGCCGGGGCAGGCCGTGGCGTGCGTGCTGCGCGTCAGCCCGCAGAGGGAGGCGCTGCGCAGCCTGGAGCTCTCGTGGCTCATCCCACACGGTGCGCATGCAGGGTGGGCGAGCTCTTTGCGCCCTGTGCGAGGTGTCGTTCGGGTCTTTACACCAGGCCGCGCGGTTTGTGTTTGTGTGTGCATCTTTCATCAACGGAACGGGCCACCGCCCGCGCACGGTGCGTCCGCACCGCAGGCGCCATGGGCAGCAACGACGTCAAGCCTTGGCGGTGGGTGGGCCACCTGTTGGGCCACGAGGGCCCGGGATCCCTGGCGGCGGCGCTCAAGGCGCAGGGGCTCATCACGGCGCTCGAGGCGGGCGTGGGCGACGAGGTGCGCGACGAGCGCGACGTCCCTGCGCCGCCCTCGCGTGCGCTCACGACAGCAGCGGCGAAACCGCTGTCTTCGTCGTCGTCGGCGTTGTCGTGGCTGCCGCGCAGATGCGCCTGGAGCCCGGCGGCTTCATGTGGTGGGGCGTGACGCTGCAGCTCACCGAGGCGGGCCTGGCGCGCGTGCCGCACCTGGTGCTGGCGGTGCACCACGCGCTTGGCCTGGTCCGGGCGCTGCCAGACGCGCGGCGCCGCGCCGTTTACCAGGAGGCCGCGCAGGTGGCCGAGCTGCGCTTCGAGTTTGCCGACCGCGCCGAGCCGCGGGACCTGGCCAAGGACCTGGCGTGGCGCGCGCACTACTGGCCGCACGAGCAGCTGCTCAGCGGGCCGTCGCTGCTCGAGCGGTACGACGGTGAGCGCAGCGTGCGGCGGCCGTGCACGCGTGTCCCCCGGGCCTGCTTGCGCTCCTGCAGTCGCGTCAGGTGAGCGGTGAGCGATGCGTCCGATGGCTGGTGACGCGCGTTGCGTCATGTTGTCCGCGGCTCCTCAGCTCCACCGCCGTGGTGCCAGGGGACGCAGCGTGCTCGTCAATAAAAGCGCAATTGAAGTGCTGACGCTCTGTGCAGGCGCTGCTGTCCTGGTTGACGCAGAGCACCAGCGCAGCTGCCACCCACCTCCTCCCCCCGCGGCGCTACCCACCTGCTGAAGCGCTCCCTGCTCGCCTGCCGCGGCCGCAGATTCTCCTTGCTTGGCATGTGGGTCGACCACCGCGGGGTCCGACTCGGCTCGCGCACGTCCGTGCTGAGCGCGCTGTGCGCCCGCTCACGCGCGCCGCCTGCAGGCGCCGTGGTGGACGCCTTCCTCTCGCGCCTGGTGCCGTCCCGCCTGCAAGTCACCGTGTGCGCCAAGGACGCCGCCGGCGCGCAGCCCCGGCGCGAGCGGTGGTATGGCGCCGTCTACTCGCACGACCCCCTGCCCCAGGCACGCGCCTCCCACTCCCAATCACGCTGTGTGTGTCGCGCGTCCTCACCACAGCCTTCGCCCCGAGCCTTTTGCCCGCCCACGTTTTGCTTCACCCATGCACACAGGACCTGGTGGACGCCTGCGCCTCGGCCCTGCACAACCACCCGACGCCAGGTGCCGCCCCCCACGCCAACAGTGGCGGCGCAGCGCCCACCCCGCCGCTCACAATCGCCTGGGCGGCCGGCGCTCTGGACGCCCCCGCGGCAGGCGCTGCAGCGGGCGAGCTGGCCACGCACAAGCAGCCCGGCGGTGGGGTCAGCGTGGTGACGCTGCCGGCGCTGGCGCCGCCGGGGCCCAACTGGGCGCTGCCGGTCGACACGGCCCTGGTCGCCGACCAGAGCGCCAGCAAGGGCAAAGGTGAGGGCTTGAAATGATGACGTGTTGCACCGCTGTCCCACCTTGGCGTGGTGGGCGAACGGCTCGGGGATGCATCGCGTGCCTACCCGCGCAGAGCTGCCGCCGCCCACGCTGGTGGTGGACGCGCCCGGCTGCCGCATGTGGCACAGCACCGACACCACGTGGGACATCCCCAAGGTGCGACTGTGACTTGCAGGCCTGCCTTGCAGCCCCGTGGCCCCTACCGCGGCGCGCTTTCCCTCTGCTCAACGCCCGCAGCCATTTCCGCTCAAAGCTGCGCCAGCAGGTGGACGTGCTGTGCTCAGCTGATGAGACCAGCTGCGCTCCCACGCCAGCGGGCGTGACGCTGTTACGTCCTTTGCTTCCTGCGCTGGCCCACTGGTGCCTGCTGCGCGGCCAGGTGCACGCGCACCTCCACCTGGCGTCGCCGCTCGTGTACGGCAGCCCGGCGGCGTGGGTGCGCGCGCGGCTGCTGGTGCGCCTGCTGGACGACCTGCTGCAGCGCGACGTGTACGACGCCGAGCTGCTGGGCACCTCGTTCAGCCTGAGCGCCTCGGAGACGGGCCTCAACCTGCATCTCAAGGTGATGTTTGGGGGGGGTGGGGGGGGTGGGGGCGCTGGGCAACTCGTGAAGTCTGGCACGCAACGCTCCTGTTGAGGGTACGGCTGCAGAGAAGGGCGGCTCGTCGCTCGTCGCTTGCGTGCGTGTTTGGCGGGGCGCAGGGCTTCAGCAGCGTGGTGCCCCCCCTGCTGCGCCACGTGCTGGGGGGCCTCCGGCGCCTGGCCACCGACGTGGACCACGTGCGCAGCAGGTGCGCCGCCAACCCTAGCAACCCTAGCACCACGCGCCTTGGCGGCCACAGACGCAGCGGTGGCCACAGCGCCAGAGAGCAAGCAGCTCTGTGATTTGCGCTGCCGCCTCTCAGTGGGCGTGCGGATGACGGGTGGGCGGCGCGCGGGGTTGAGGTTGGGCGTGCACCCGCAGGCACCCCATCTTTGCGGCCAAGCTGGCGCAGCAGCTGCAGCTGTGGAGGCACAACAACCCGCTGCAGCACGCAGAGTACGCCACCGACCACCTGCTCCAGGTTTGTGTGTGTGCGCTACTTGCATGCATGACGGGGCAAGGCAGCAAGGATCAGCAGCGAGGAAGATTAGGCGCTAGCCAAGGCCAGGGCATGCGTTACCCGCTGCCAGGTGTGGGCACCAACAAATGCGCTGGGCAACGCCCCCCTGGTCACAAGGACGCAGCCATCCCGTCGTGACAGCTTGCATGCCCTCTTACCGAGATGGACAGTCGTCCCACGCGCCGCGCCCCACCTTCGCGCAGGAGACGCACTGGCACGTGAACGACAGCCTCGAGGCGCTCTTTGGCGCCGGCCGCGTGCCTGACGAGGCCGTGCCAGCGCCGGCGGCGGCTGACGCGGCCGACGGCGAGCGCCAGCAGCAGCGCTACGCGCCGGAGGTGTCCCCTGAGGAGGTGTCGGCCCTGGCGGCGCAGCTGCTGTCGGGGCGGGACGTGGCGGTGGAGGGGCTGTGCCACGGGAACGTGGACGAGGCGGGCGCGCGCGCGCTGGCGGGCGTGGTGCGGGACGCGCTGCGGCCGCAGGGCGCGCCGCAGGGCGGCGCCCTGCCGCAGGTCACGGTGCTGCGCGTGCAGCGGCTCCGGGGCGACGGCGCGGCGGCGGCAGAGAGCGGCGGCAACGGCGACGGTGACGCGGGCGGTGCTGCGGGCGCCCCCAAGCGGCAGCGCACGGGCGCGGAGGAGCAGGAGGAGGTGGAGGAGGAGGGTGTGCTGCTGCGCTACGTGGTGGACAACCCCAACCCATCCAACGGCAACTCCGCCATCGTCTACCTGTGCCAGGTGCTGCAGCCATGGAAGGACTGCACGCGTGCATATGCATTTGCTAAGCCAAGCCAAGCAGCAGCAGCGGTGCTGGCCTGTCGCAGCTTTGCGCGCGCAGCAGGCCCGCGCCGGCGCGCCGTGTGTGTGCGCTCAGGTCTGCGACGAGCGGGAGGCCGGCGGCGTGCAGCAGGGCGTGCTGCTGTCGCTGCTCACGTCCATGGCGTCCAAGCCGGCCTTTTACGAGCTGCGCACGCGGCAGCAGCTGGGCTACGTGGTGTCGCTGTCGCAGCACAGGCAGCACGGCGTGCTGGGCCTGCAGGTGCGCCCCCAGTGCGCGCGCGCGTCCACACAGTCCCTGCGCGCGCCTGTGTTGCTCACGGAGTGCGGCGGCTCGCCGCCGTGGCCGAGCGTCAGAGGAAGATCAGCGGCGAGGACGATCGGGCGCCAGCCCAGGCCACAGCGCATGCCACATCGATGAGGCAGCGCGTGCCTCCCTCCCGCGCCCGTCGCTGCAGGTGCGCATCCAGAGCCCGCACGGCCGGCCCTCCAAGCTGCGGAGAGCCGTGCAGGCCTGGCTGGCCGAGTTCCGCACCCAGCTCGCCAGTGAGTGCCTCGGCCTGCCCCACCCAGGCATCATCCTTGGTGCCACTCGCACGCCACTCTCATCCGTGGCAACAAGTGGCGGGTGCGCTGCCCGCGCGCAGGCATGCCGGCGCAGCAGGTGTCTGAGTTTGTGGCGTCGCTGTCCAGCCGCCTGGCCGAGCCGCCCCGCTCGCTGTCTGAGGCGGCCTCCCGGCCCTGGAGCCACATCGCCTCGCGCACCTACGCCTTCACGCGGCGCCAGGAGAAGCTGGCGGCGCTGCGGGCGCTGGCGGACGGGCCCGGCGGCGTGCTGCCGCACCTGGTGCGCTTCTTCGACAGGCATGTGCTGCCGGCAGTGGGTGCAGCGCCGGGCGCTGCGGAGCCGCAGGACGGCGGCGGCGGAGGAGGGAACGGGGTGGCCAGCGCGGACGGCGGCGGTGGGGTTGTCGGAGGCGGGCGGAGCCGTGTGCTGGTGTGCGAGGTGTGGGGCGGCGCGGCGGGCCCGACGGCGGAGGAGGAACGGGAGGAGGAGGGCGCGGCGCTAGGGGTGGCGGCAAAGGTCGGCGACGCTGAGCTGGCGGCGTTCAAGGCCAGGCTGGGCAAGCACGCGCCATGGCCAGCCTGGGCGCCCGCGCCGCCAGTCAACGACGCCTCCAGCCGCCTCTGACGATGATATGCGTCGTTTCCACGGGGATGAATCTTGCAAGCGTGCGAGAGAGGAGAGCGTGTGTACCACCACCAAGGGCGATTGCGCAGGCGTGGTGATCAGAGAATCAGAGGAACTCTGAGCGGTTGTGCAGCTGCAGCACGCCCGACTTGATGAAGGGCTCTGCCTCGTCCGAGGGCAGGCGCAGCAGCGCGCCCTGCACCAGCGCCATGCGGCCAAAGCTAAACATGTGCGCGCCGGCGTCCTTGAGCACCCGGACCTGCACCATGTTGTCCTGAGGCGGCTGGCAGTCCTGCGCAGCGCAGAAGGGGGGCGTTTGGCGCGTGCTCTGAGGAGAAGCGCCGCGTGTGGGTCGAGCTTTGGGCAGCGTCTGGCACGCCTAGGCGGCGCACCAGGGTGAGGTCGTGGCCGATGCCTTGGTGCTTGCTCATGTGCTGCGTGAGCAGCCGGTCGTAGCTCTTGTACATCTGCGGCGGTTGACGTGCTCCGGCGTAGTAGAGGACACCCACCCCTGGGAGAGGCACACTGCCCACGCGTGCGGCGCTTGCAGAGGACCTCTGTGGACGCACCTCGGCCTCTTGCTGGCTGCACATGCTCTCGACCGCCGGCGGCAGCGCGCGGTGCTGCCAGCGGATGGACTTGAGGCGCTCGAATCGCTGGAGCCTGCGGCACGCGACGGCGGCAAGTGCAGCGTCAAGAGAGCCTCCTCTCGAGAGTCCCCCCCCCCCCCCATTAGCCCGCAAGCGAACGCACATGTAGGAGAGCAGCAGGCACTTGCTGCGCGCCATGCTCTGCAGGTGCACCACGTAGGCCACGGCGTCGGCCTCCTGCTGTCGCTGCTGGCTCGTGGGCGAGAGCACGCCCTGGTCGGCGTCCATGTCCTGCAGCTCCTGGATGCGCCTGCGGCGGTGGGGATGCGGCGTTGGGTGGAGCGCTTGCCGACGCGCCCCCGCCACCCCTCAGCATCGCAGAGACGTTGGGGGCTCGCACCCGAGCACCAGCTGGGCGCGGTCGTTGTGCTCGTGCACCTCGCTGAGGGCCAGGCGCACCAGTTCCTCCTGCGTGCGTGCAGGGGGCACGGGGCGGGGCGCGCGTTTGGCGCCGGAGCTGCTGCTGCCGCAGGGCGCCCTGGGTCCCAGCTGGAAGCTCGCACGGCGACTGCTCTCCGCTGCTGCAAAGGGCTGTGGCGACTGCACCGCCTGACGCGGCGGGCGCTCACGTTGAACGCCGGCAGAGCCAAGGCGTCGTAGTTGGACACCTCCTTGACCAGGTCGCGCGCGCGCTTTGCGAATTCCGCCATTCCTTTGAGTGTGCTTTCCCGCTGGATGGTGAGGATCGCGCACGCGCGCACCTGTCGCGCGTTCGACTTTGAAAAGCAGGCGCAGGAACAGCTGCAATCTCTCTGCCAGCTGGAGGAAGGGTGCCGCAGGTGGTGCACTGCCCCGCCGTGCGGCGCGGCCTCCTCTGCTGCGTGCTCCCTGGAGGCCGCCGCACTGAGCGGCGCGCTGGATGTGAACGGCGCAGATGTGTGGCCCACTCAAATGCACGCATTCAGCCCTGCCAGGATGGGGTCAAACCTACGCCCAGAGGTTCTGGAAGCCGCTGGGAGCTTCCTGCCAAAAAGGGGGGCGAGGACGGAGGGAACGGCGCCGTCGGCCATCTGCTCGCGCAGCGCCACGCAGGCCAGCCGGGCTGCACCACCAGGTTGCTGAGGCCCCTGGGAGAGTGTGCCGCGCTGCGAATCTCTGTGCCATTCACCTCCTGCGCAATCCCCTTCTGGTGCTGTTGATTGCCGTCCAAGACCATGTGACCGCCTTTGTGCGGCTAACGATGAAGAGCGAACAAGAGCGCGCATTCGTGCTGCAAAGTACACACTTCGGCAGGCCTCGCGCACTTGAAGTGCGCAGAGAGCTCTCGCTCGCTCTCTCCGCTTGCGCGTGCGTGCGTGCGCGCGAGGGAAAGCTCGCCCACCACAAAACAGACTCGCTCGCTCCAGCCCACCCCACCCACCCGGCGAAGCAGCGATGGCGGCCGCGGCGTGCACGCAAGCGGTGCTCGACAAGCTGACGGAGCTCGTGGGCGCCGACTCTGCGGCGACCATCTGCGCGGAGGGCGCTGCGGAGTGCACGGACGCTGTGGCCTGCGCCATCACCTACCTCAACACCCAGGTCGGCACGGCCTCGACGCAGGGCGCGGACGCGTACCTGGGCCTCAATGTGTCCTTCCTCCTCAACTCAGGCTACCTGGTGAGCGGTGCTGCACGCTGCGTGGCACGCTACGCGCAAACGGTGGGCTCCAGTACGCGCTCTACTCACCCTGCCACTCTGGCCCCATCCGTGCGACCGCAGGTGTTCTTCATGCAGCTGGGCTTCGCCATGCTCTGCGGTGAGTGCGGTGGTGGCGCGCGCCCACCATTGCCGCGCCATGGCCGTGCCTTTGCCCAGCAAGCTGTGGTTGTGCGCACCTCGCACGCCGATCGCTTGCTCACCCCGCTTGCTGCCCTTCTTGCCTCCCAATCCTCCTCGCAGCTGGCCTCATCCGCAGCACCGCCCAGCACAACATCCTGCTCAAGAACATCATTGACGCGTGCGCCGGTGGCATCCTCTGGTACCTGCTTGGCTTTGGCTTCGCCTTCGGCAAGAAGGGCGACGGGAATCCGTTCATCGGCAACAACAACTTTGCGCTCGACGTGCGTTTTGTTGAGCCTCGTGCACGCCCTGCACGTGCGCCTGCCCGTGCCAGCGGAGCCACATGCGACGTGCCCCCTCCGAACACCGCATCACACACGCAGCAAACCGTGGACCTGTCCATGAACGACGCCTCGGCGTTCGCTGGCAGCGGCTACCAGTCCTTCTTCTTCCAGTGGGCCTTCGCCGCCGCCACCGCCACCATCGTCAGCGGCGCCGTCGCCGAGCGCTGCACGTTCCTGGCGTACATTTGCTACACCTGCTTCATGACCGGCTTTGTCTGTGAGTGGAGGTCGGGCGTGCTGGGCGCGTGTGCGCGTTCGGTGCTGGTCAGGGACGAAAGCACCCGTTCAACGCCTCGCCGTTCGCGTGGCTGCCGTTGCGCAGACCCCGTGGTCGTGCACTCCGTGTGGTCGTATGAGGGCTGGCTGTCGCCGTGGTCCACCAACTGGGACGGCTACGCCATGATCCTCAAGACGGGCGCTATTGACTTTGCCGGCTCCGGCGTGGTGCACATGACGGTGCGCTTGTCTGCGGGCTGTGCGGATGGCTGCACGTTGCTGGTGCCTGGGCACACGCTGGCCGATTGTGTGGCGCACTCAGAAGGTATCACCTCTGCCCCCTCCCCTGAGCGCAGGGCGGCGTCGCTGCGTTCATGGGCGCCTGGCTCATCGGCCCGCGCTTCGGCCGCTTCAGGGTGAGCGGCCAGAGAGGAGTCTTGCCTCTGCGCGCGTCGCTACAGAGGGCTCTGCTTACTGTGTGCGCGTGCGGTGCACCGTCCTGATGCGCGTGGCGTGCAGAACGGGCGCATTGCGGACGCCATGGAGGGCTACTCGCCGCACCTGGTGGTGCTGGGCACGCTCGTCCTGTGGCTCGGCTGGTATGGTGAGTGTGGGGGGAAATTTCACCTCACGCAACGAGCTGTCCTCCAAACACCGTCATCGTCACCTTCCCAACCGCAAGACTGTGTACGGCCTCGCTGTATGCTCACTTTGCAGGCTTCAACCCGGGCTCCAACCTGGTCATCACCGGCTTTGCGGCGTCCTCCATCGTGTCCCGCGTGGCTGTCACCACCACTCTCGGCGCATGTGAGCGTTGTGGCCACGTCTGCGCGCTGCTCTCTCAAGAAGCTCCTGGCACGACGACCAACATGCTGTTTTCTACCCTGCGCACACATTCCTTGCAGGCTCCGGCGGCGTGGTCATGCTGGCCTTGCGCTACTTCATGGCCGGCGTGTTTGACCTGGTCTACACCTGCAACGGCGTCCTGAGCGGCCTGGTGGCCGTCACTGCTGGTTGCTCGGTGATTGAGCCGTGGGCGGCCATCCTGGCAGGCGGCATCGCCCCCTTTGTCTACGTCGGTTTTGAGACTTTGATGCACAGGCTGGAGATCGACGACGCTGTCGGCGCTGCGCCCGTGCACATGGGGTCTGGCATGTGGGGCGTCCTGTTTGTGGGTTTCCTGGCCAAGCCCAACTACCTCGAGCAGGTGCGTGCTCGCCTTTTCCACCCAGGTCGAGACCACGTCGCACCTGGCTTGTTGCGCGCCGTACGACTTTGCTGGTGCGCGCGCCTGTGGTCCTCTTCCAAAATGCAGGTGTACGGAGCCAGCGGCTGGGGCGGCGGCAAGAGGTGAGCAGGGTGTTTGGTGGGGCGGATGTCGGCAGATGTCGGCAGCTGGCTATGGCTCATCATCGACGAGCTGTTGACAAAGCTTGCACGCCCGGCCCCCCAAAATGCGCAGGTACGGTGTGTTCTACGGCGGCAACGGCCAGCTGCTGCTCTGCCAGTTCATCGAGATCCTGTTCATCGTTGGCTGGGTGGCTGCCTGCACCGGCGTGCTCTTTGGCGCGCTCAAGTTCTTCGGCCGCCTCAGGGTGCGTTTGCTGGTTGGGAGGGCCCGACTCGGTGTGGGCCCTGCCTGACGTCACTCGTGTTTGGTGGTGTGAGGACCAAATCCCCACGCCTGCCTGGCCGGCCACGCAGATTGACGCCGAGGTGGAGCGCGTTGGCCTGGACGTCAGCAAGCACGGCAAGCGGAGCGTCAACGGCGTGGACATGATTGCGACGGTGGGGGCGCAGCCCGAGAACAAGGCGGTCTGAGCGATTCAAACGGGCACAGCAGAGGGCGCGCAATGGCAATGAACGGTGGGCAAAGAGCAGGGAATGGGTGAGGATTTGGCGAGAGGGCGCCCCTCGCAACTGTGCACATAGGGTGCTGCTGAACTGCGATTCCTTTGGCGATTCCTCCTTGGGAGGTGCCTGGCGCAATCCCACAGGCCCCTGCCCAAATGCCAGGCAGTGCGTGAGGCGTGTCGGTGAGCGGTCCGTCCAGCGGTATTGAATACCTTTGTTCAAGCACCTCTGGCTTTTCCTACGATGATGATGAACGTTGTGTCCCCCCTTTGCGTGTACTTCCCTCCTTGTGTGTATTCCTTCCTTCCGTGCGCACTCTTTTCGTCTCCGGCCCCTCACGCCTGCCGCTGTATGCCTTTGTGCCGCTCGGCAGATTTTGTCGTGCCACATGTTCAAAGAGCCTTCGCCCAACACATGCAACACCGACCTTTGGCTCGGCAGATTGAACGTCAGGCAACACGACGTGTGCTCCGAGGCCCCCAAACAGGCCCAAGCAGATGGCCCACCACACACCAGGCTAGCCACACGCACAGCCCCACCAGGATGTAGTGCCCACGCTGGGGGGTTGAGTAGGGTTAGGTAGCCTATCCGGTGCTCAACAAGCTGAAGGAGCTCGTGGGCGCTGACTCTGCGGCCACCACCTGCGCTGAGGGCGCTTCCTCAACACCCAGGTCGGCACCGCCACGACGCAGGGCGCCGACTCGTACCTGGGCCTCGATGTGATGTTCCTCCTCAACTCAGGCTCCCTGGCCTAGCCGCAGCACAACTCTGGGGCTGTCGCGGCAACTTCAAAACTTGAAGTTCACGCCCTCGCGACGCGCGTGCTGCGGGCCCCAAACCACCCAAAGCGCCCAAAGTTGTGTGCAGAGGCACATCACACAAGATGGCAGAGGTGGACAATGGCGAGATCCTTGCGCAGCTGGTGGGCATCACCGGCTGCGACGAGGACCAGGCGCTCACGCTGCTGCAGGCCACGGACTGGAACCTGGAGCAGGCCGTCAACCTGCACTTTGCCGCTGGCCCAGCGGGCGCTGCAGCAGCTGCAGGCCCCTCTGGCGCGGGTGGCGGAGGAGGAGGCGCGGGAGGAGGCGCTGGGCGCTCGAGCGGCCTGCCGCCAGACCTGCTCGACGAGGTGCGCTGCGCAACGGGGGCAAGTTTGCCTGCACGCAAGACGTCGCCGCAGGGAGCTCCAAGGCTGTGTGCACCTCGCGTCGTTTCCTATTCCGCAATCTGGAGCTCGCCTTCCTTGCGCCTTGCCGCTCCACGCTCTGCTCAACGTGAGCTCAGGAGGAGGTGCGGGCCCCCTTGCCCAGCAAGGTGGATCGCCTCTACGGGGACGCCATGGACACCGCCGGCGGCGTGTCGGACGCCCGCGCCCGCATGATGGCCGCGCACGGCTGGCGGCCCAACCGGCTGCCCAGCCAGCACGTGGACGTGTTCCGCGACGCCAAGGCGGAGTCCGCCTCCGCGCCCTACCGCCACCTGCTGCCCACCGCCGGCGGCGGCGGCGGCGCGGGCGGCGCGCAACCGTCGGGCGCGCCCACCAACCTGTCCGACATGTTCCGGCCTCCCTTGGACCGGCTCTTCAAGGGCGACCCCAACACGGCGGGCCAGGTGTCGGCCACGGAGAACCGCTGGCTGCTCTTCAACGTGCAGAGCTCCACCGAGTTTGCCTCGCACCAGCTCAACCGCGACACGTGGACGCACGCGCTGGTCAAGGACATGGTGGCCAGGAACTTCCTCTTCCTGCAGCTGCAGGACAGCAGCCCCGAGGGCAAGAAGACGCAGTCCACCTACCGGCTCGCGCGCCTGCCCGTCATCCTCGTCGTCGACCCCCTCACCAGTGCGTGCGCTGGCTCGCTCGCGCCCGCGCTGCGCCTGCAGCACCTTGCCGCCGCCCTCACCGGCAGCGGGCCACAAGGAGAAGACACCGCCACGCGACCATCACGCCGCGTGATGGCTGCTGGTGCCGCCCGGTGCGCAGGCGCCAAGCTGTACGAAAAGGCGGGCTTTGTGGACCCTGAGAAGCTGCTGGAGGACCTGGTGCCCTTCCTGGACCACGGCCCACAGGTGCGCCCTCTCTCCCTTGCTGTTGCACACGCGCGGGCCCCTTGGGCGCTCTTCTCCCACACCGCCGCACGGCGCGGCAGGGCAGCGCGGGCCCTGTGAGCGAGGGAGCGTGCTGGCACGGTGAAGGCAATGTGTGGCGGGGGCGTGCGTGGCGTGGTGGTCGTCGCAGGACCCCGGCGCCGGCGACCTGGCCAAGCAGAACCTGCAGCGGCGCGTGGCGGCGCTGCCCTCGCCCGCGCTGGGGTCGTCGCCGGCGGTGGGCGGCGGGGTGCCCGGGCGCGCCGCCGCGGGCGCGGGCGGGGGCGGCGGCGGCGCGGGCGGCAAGGGCATGACAGAGGACGAGGAGCTGGCGCTGGCCATCGCCATGTCCATGGAGCAGGGGGCCGCGGGGGGCAGGGGCGGCGGCGCGGCCGCCAGCGGCAGGCGGGAGCAGTCGGCGGGGCGCAACGGCATGCAGAGCGGTGCGTTGGGCACGTGCGGCGCCTTGTTTTGCCGTGCTGTGCGGGCGGGAAGGGCGAGTGCGGTGTGTGTGTGACGGCGACGGCAACGCCGTGGTTGGTGTGGCGTCTTGACTGCATGGGCGCAGCGGGCGCCATGTCCACGGCCCCCGGCACTGAGGACGGGGAGGACGAGGACGACGACGAGGGGGCGGGCAACAGCGACAACGACGACGACGACGGCGACGAGGACTTTGGGCTGGTGGAGGAGGAGGGGGCGGGCGCCGGCGGCAGGGACGCGGGCGCAGCAGCGGCGCCGCCACCCCCGCCGCAGCTCACACCTGAGCAGGTTTGTGTGTGTGGGGGGGGGCACAAACGCTTCTTGGCAGTGTGTGTGGGAGGACCGGGAGGGGATTCGCATCTGCTTGGGCACCGCTTTGGCGGGGCAGGCCCACCCCCCAGGCGTATCGGTCGTGTTGCCGCACAAGCGAGCCGAGGACGTGGGAGTTTCCCCCTGCTGACCATAGCTGTGCGTGCGTGTGGGCGCGTGGTGGTTGCGCGTGGGCGCAGGTGCAGGCGGCGGCGGCAGGGCGGCTGCCCGCCGAGCCGGCCGAGGGCGCGCCTGACGTGTGCCGCGTGGCCATCCGCCTGCCCTCGGGCCAGCGCCTCACGCGGCGCTTCCGCATGGGCGACACGGTGCAGGCACGTGCTCCTCCTCCTCCTCCTCTGCCCTCGTCGGGCCACGCGCTTCCTGGCCCGCGGCGCCTGCGTCGCCATGGGACCGCGGGGCAGTGGTCGGCCAGTCCACCAACCGTGTGTCCCTTTATGGGCCTGCGTGCGTGCTTGCGTGCTGCTGCTGCTGGTCGCGCAGGCCCTGCAGGACTTCGTGGTGGTGCACTTCAGCGAGGCGGCCAGCGGGCGGCCCTTCCACCTGAGCATGGCGGGGCCCGGCGCCAAGCCCCTGACGGACATGGGCCAGTCGCTGCAGGCGGCAAACGTGCACGCGTCCATGCTGGTGGTGGCGTGGGCCGCGTGAGAGACGGGATGGCTAGATCGCGGGTGGCTAGCTCGCGGTCTGCAGGGGGCGCTTGGAGCTCGTGCGTATGTGTGTGTGTGTCGGACGCTTGCTCGCCTGCTTCCGTTCGCGTGGTGCACGTGCAACGTCGTGCGTGTGGCGGAGGCTGCTTTTGCACGTGCCGGGACGCAACCCAACGCCGGAACGAGCAACAGCGCAAAGAGCAGGGCGCCGTGACGCCAGCGCATGCTCATCTCGGGTGCAGTCATGCCGGCGGCGGGGCCACGTGTCGATCAGCGCCACCTGGGGCGGAAGTCGATGTTGCTCATGGTGCTGCCACGGCTGACGCTCGATGCCGCCGACATGTTGCTGCCTCGGCTGAGCAGCCCCGAGAGCGCCACCCGCGACGAGGCGCTGCTCACCTTGCTGGTGTGCGGCGCGTGCTGAGGGTGCCCGTACGCCCGACTGCTGCTGCTGCCGCCCTGGCGGCCGCTGGGCACGGCACCCGGCGCCGCCGCCGCGCGGCGGCTGCTGTGCTGCGAGCCGCCGTGGTGCGCGCCGCCGCTCGAGACGCACGACCGCGCCGCCGCGCGCGCGCCGGCGTAGACCGGCACAAAGCCGTAGGCGTTGCCGGCCAGGCTGGCCGCCGGCGCCGCGCCGGCGTGCGAGGTGGGGGGCGGCGTGGAGGCGGCCGGCTGCGCCGTGAGGGAAAAGTGCGAGCTGGACGGCCGGCCTGCGAAGGCCGGGGGCGACGCCGACGCGCTCAGCGGCACGGTCGAGTGGCTCCTTGGGTGCACGGGCTGGGCCGGCGCGTGGCTGGCCAGCCGCTGCTGCTGCGTGCTGCTGCCGCTGGCGCTGGGCGTCTTGCCTGGGCTGAAGCCCAGGCTGGGCGTGAGCGGCGGCCGGCCGCTCCCGCCGCCGCCCGAGGGCGGGCCGCTGCTCAAGCCCGCTGCCGGCCTGGTGGCGGACGCGCTGACCCGCGCAGAGGCGCTGGGGCTGGAGCTGCTTGGCGTGTGGTGCACGGACGAGGCCGCCGCGTCGGCGGCGGCCGAGGCCCCGTCCAACGAGAAGCCCCCGCCGCCGAGGGCGCTGTCGGCGAGGCGGCTGATGCTGGCCGAGGCCGGCGAGGCCAGCGCGGGGGTGGTTGGCGCGTGCTGGCGCGCGGAGGAGGGCATGGCTCCTCCCGCGTAGGCGCTGCCGGCGGGGCTCATAGGCGTCGCCACATGGCCTGCCCCCTCGTGCGGCTGGCCGTGCGACGGAGGACGAGGAGGCGGCGTGCAGGCGAACGAGTTGGGCACCGTGGCCCCTCCTGGGGTGGCGGGCGTGACGGCGGACGCGGGGCCGAGCGACGACGGAGGCACCGTGATGCTCAGCGCGCCGCTCTGGCGCTGGCCACCAGAGGGCGGCGCTGCTGGCGGCCCCGCGCCGAGCGCAGGCGGGCCTCGCTGCTGCTGCTGCTGCTGTAGCTGTAGCTGCGCCAAAAAGTCGCTGGTGCTGATCTGCCCGGTGAGCACGTCGGCCGCCGTGTACAACCTGGGCAGCTGTGGTGGCTGTGGTGGTGGCGGCGGCGCCGGCATCATGGAGAGCGTGACCACGGGGCCGTGCGGGCGCGCCGGCGAGCCGCTCAGGGAGCTCCCTGACGGCTGGCCAGGAGCTGTGGGCGGTGAAGAGGATATGATGACCATGCCGCTGCCGGTGCGCGCGGGGCGTGCAGCCCTGGCCAGCGGCGTCACCACGTCCCGTTGCTCGTCGAGCTCGTCCAGCAGCACCGCGTCCTCCACGTGCACGGCCAGGGGCTTGATGCCATGCCCAGGCTACGCAACGTCGACGGCAGTGGTCGCGACGGCGAATTGCGGTCCGGCTCGTCGCCCCCGCTTGCAGCGCCCGTCCCCTAGGATCATCCTCTCAGAGCCACTCACCTCTGGCTGCCTGTGCACCACGACGACGGTCTCGGCGCTTGAAGCTGCACGCTTCTGAGAGCTGCCGCGCTTGCTGGACTGGCGCTGCTTGCTGGACGCTGGAGGCGGGCGCTCGCCGCTCGCAGCGCCCGATCGGGGGTTCATCGCCGCGCGGGCCTCATCATCAGCATCGTGGCTCTGCGGTGGCGCCCAGCAGCAGCTGAAGCGCCCCATCGCTCGCCTGTTGACTCTTAGCGCGAGTGTGTGGGGCTGCTGGTAGGGGCACGACGAGAGGAGCAACACAGCTGCACGGGATGAGGGAGGTCATCGGTGCGCTCCTGGAGCGCTGGAGCCCGACGTGGGGGTTGTTCTCATCGCGCCGCATGGACGCTTGGGGCTTGCGGTGCGGCACGCGAACACTGAGCGCGAGTCTGGCAGCAGCGCGACCCCACAGCGGCACTTGACGCGCGAGCGAGCAGCGTCGCGAACAGGGGGCGCGCGAACTCCCGCAGGCTCTTGCGGACGCGAGTGCACGAGATTTCCAGCAGGCGCCTCGCGCGCGGGGCTAGCAGCCGCGGCCGGTGGTCGCCATGGGCTTCTGGCTGGGCACGCTGGTGTTCTTCCTGATCCAGGTGGTCGTCACGGGCTCCATCAACTGGTTCGGCACGCCGGGCAACAAGGGGCTCCCGCACATCATGGGCTTCACCGCCGTCTTCCAGTGCTGGCTCATGTGGGCGATAGTCTACATGGCGCAAATCAACCCGCTCGTCATGCCCGAGTACAAGGAGTGAACGCGCGGACCGTCGACGACCTGGAGGCCTGGAACATGTGTCCGAGCTGCTGGCGAGAGCAGGGCCGCAGCGGAGCGGGCGCAGAGGCTCTGTGGTGGCG
>VFQP010002743.1_pt1 | contig 19099 bp, 19 predicted proteins | sample 3512351 | NCBI WGS metagenome assembly VFQP01 (sample SAMN10412372, study PRJNA504923) | tailings metagenome | isolation source: Relicate 1 Philex TSF1 revegetated site | place: Philippines: Tuba, Benguet | collected 2017-08-29
CGCCGCGATCCCCGTTCCCAGGGCCCCGCTGCGAGGGGGGCGAATCCTAACGAGGCATCGACGACTTGGGAAGAGGCGGCTGCGAACTTTTTGTCGCACCCCACCTCAAGCCAAGGCGTGGTGCGGTTCCGCGGTGTCGACGGAGCTCTCGACGCGACGCTCGCGGACCGCCGGGGAGCCCTCGACGGCCTTTCCGGCCACCTCGCCGCGCTCGAGCAGCGCGTGCTCGCAGACGACGCCGCACTGATACGGCACGAGCATCGCCATCATCGCCGCATCGAACGGCACGTCTTCCATCGGTACGAACACACGCATCTGTCGCCTCCGCCTCGCGGGCTCTGCTGGGAGTGGCGTCCAGTCCAGCAGGCGCAGATGCCGTCGTGGTGACAGGATGTGGCGATACGCGGGCAGGCCGCGCACGCCGGGTGACGTCAGATCTCGACCATCTCGAAATCGGACTTGGTGACGCCGCAGTCCGGGCATGTCCAGGTCTCGGGCACGTCTTCCCAGCGCGTACCGGCGGCGATGCCGTCGTCGGTCCAGCCCTCGGCCTCGTGGTAGATCAGGCCGCAGACGACGCACATGAAGCTGCGGTAGGGCACGCCGTCGGGTGCCGTGGTGGGGTTCGGTGCCATCGTTGCCCGGTCTTGCTGAGGGGGAAGCCCGGGATTCTCGCAGCGCCGCGCCACGCTTCCAAGCGCGTGCGGCAGCCCGCACTGTCGCAGGGTTACCATAGCCTGATGCCCGCTCCGACCCTGCCGCCCGGCGGCCTCTACGCGATCACCGACGGTCCGCGCGACGACCTGCTCGACGTGTGCGCGCGCGTGCTCGAGGGCGGTGCACGCCTCGTGCAGTACCGCGACAAGACCCGCGACGATGTGCGACGACTCGCCGAGGCCACGCGCCTGCGCGAGCTCTGCGATCGCCACGGTGTGCCGCTGATCGTCAACGACGATGTCGAGCTCGCCCTGCGATGCGGTGCCGCGGGCGTCCATCTCGGCGAGGACGACGGCGACCTCGCGTCCGCGCGCGCGCGCCTCGGCGCGTCCGCGATCCTCGGCGTGTCCTGCTATGACGATATCGACCGCGCACGACGCCTCGCCGCCGAAGGCGCCGACTACCTCGCGTTCGGCGCGTTCTTCGCCTCGACGACCAAGCCGCTCGCGCGGCGCGCGACGCCCGGGCTGCTGCGCGAGGCACGCGCGTTCGGCAAGCCCCTCGTCGCGATCGGCGGCATCACGCCCGGCAACGCCGCGCCGCTGGTCGATGCTGGTGCCGATTTCCTCGCCGTCGTCTCGGCCGTCTTCGCCTCTCCGGACGCGCACGCCGCCGCGCACGCGTTCGCTTCCCTCTTCCACCAGGATCCCGCTTCCACACCATGAGCACGAACCAGGAACTCTTCGACAAGGCCACCCACCTGCTGCCCGGCGGCGTCAATTCGCCCGTGCGCGCGTTCAAGTCGGTCGGCGGCACGCCGTTCTTCACGGCGCGTGCCGATGGCGCCTACCTGTGGGACGTCGAAGGCAAGCGCTACATCGACTACGTGGGCTCGTGGGGTCCGATGATCGTCGGCCACAACCATCCGCACGTGCGCGACGCGGTCGCGCGCGCGATCGCCGACGGTTTGTCGTACGGCACGCCGTGCGCGGCCGAAGTGACGATGGCCGAGGCGATCACGCGCCTCGTGCCGTCGATCGAGATGGTGCGCATGGTCAACTCGGGCACCGAGGCGACGATGTCGGCGATCCGCCTCGCGCGCGGCTTCACGGGCCGCAGCCGCATCGTCAAGTTCGAAGGCTGCTACCACGGCCATGGCGACGCGTTCCTGGTCAAGGCCGGCTCCGGCGCGCTGACCTTCGGCACGCCGACCTCGCCGGGCGTGCCCACCGCGCTGGCCGACCTCACGCTGACGCTGCCGTTCAACGACTTCGAGGCGGCGACGAAGTTGTTCGACGAAGCCGGCAGCGACATCGCCGGCCTCATCGTCGAGCCCGTGCCCGGCAACATGAACTGCATCCCGCCGCGCGAGGGCTACCTGCAGCACCTGCGCGAGCTGTGCACGCGCCACGGCGCGCTGCTGATCTTCGACGAGGTCATGACCGGCTTCCGCGTCGCCCTCGGCGGTGCGCAGGCGCACTACGGCATCACGCCGGACCTCACCACGCTCGGCAAGATCATCGGCGGCGGCATGCCGGTCGGTGCCTACGGCGGTCGCCGCGAGATCATGCAGCGCATCGCCCCGGCAGGCCCGATCTACCAGGCCGGCACGCTGAGCGGCAATCCGGTCGCGATGGCCGCGGGCCTCGCGATGCTCGAACTGATCCAGGCCCATGGTTTCCACGACGAGCTCGCGCGCCGCACGCGCCTGCTCACCGACGGCCTGCAGGCGATCGCCGACGGCGAAGGCATCGCCTTCAGCACGACGCGCGTCGGCGCGATGTTCGGCCTGTTCTTCACGGCCGAGAAGGTCGAGACCTACGCACAGGCGACGGCCGCGGATACCGCGATGTTCAACCGCTTCTTCGGCGCGATGCTCGAGCGCGGCGTGTTCCTCGCACCGTCCGCGTACGAGGCCGGCTTCATGTCCGGCGCGCACGACGAGAATGTGATCGCGGAGACGCTCGAGGCCGCACGCGGCGCGATGCGCGCCGCGAAGGCAGGCTGACCCTCAGCCTGCGACGAACGCGCGCAAGGCCTCGCCGAGACGCGCGAGGCCGTCTTCGACTTCGTCGGAGGTGATCGTGAGCGCCGGCACCACGCGCACCACGTCGGGGCCGGCCTGCAGCACGAGCAGGCCCGCGCGCGCGGCGTGGTCGAGGATCGCGCCGGCCTTGCCGGCGTACGCCGGCGCGAGCACCGCGCCGAGCATGAGCCCACGACCGCGCACGCCCGTGAACACGCCGGTCTCGTGGCCGAGGCGCTCGAGGCCGACCTGCAGCGCGACCGACTGGCGGCCGACGTTGCCGGCGACCTCGCGCGAGGACAGCTTGCGCAGCGCGACACGCGCGACCGCCGCGGCGAGCGGATTGCCGCCGAACGTGGTGCCGTGCGAGCCGAACGGCAGCGTCTCGGCGACCTTCGCACCGACCAGCATCGCGCCGATCGGGAAACCGCCACCGAGCGCCTTGGCGACCGTCATGACGTCGGGCACGACGCCATCGGCCTCGTGCGCCCACAGCGTGCCGGTGCGGCCCATGCCGCACTGGATCTCGTCGAACACGAGCAGCGCCCCGAGCGCATCGCAGCGCTCGCGCAACGCACGCAGGAACTCGGGCGTGGCCGGCACGACGCCGCCCTCGCCCTGCACGGGCTCGACGAGCACGCCGGCGACATCGTCGCCGAGCAGCGCATCGAGACCTTCGATGTCGTTGAACGCGCCGTAGCGGAAGCCACAGGGCAGCGGCTCGTAACCGTGCTGGTACTTCGGCTGCGCGGTCGCCGTGACCGCGGCCAGCGTGCGGCCGTGGAACGAGCCCTCGAACGTGACGATGACGCGTCGCTCGGGCGGTCGTCCGTTGTCGGACGCGTGCCGGCGCACGAGCTTGATCGCGGCCTCGTTGGCCTCGGCGCCCGAGTTGCAGAAGAACACGCGCGACGCGAACGGTGTCGCCGCGACGAGTTCCTCGGCGAGACGCAGCGGCGGCTCGCTGTAGAACACGTTGCTCGTATGCCAGAGCTTGCCGGCCTGCGCGTGCAGCGCAGCGACGAGATCGGGATCGGCGTGCCCGAGCGCGTTGACCGCGATGCCGCCGGCGAAGTCGACGTAGTCGCGTCCATCGAGATCCCACAGCCGCGAACCTTCACCGCGATCGAGGATGAGCTCGCGCTGGCGGTACACGGGCACGAGGTGGCGTTGCGCGCTCGCGACGAGGTCGGCGGTATCGGACACGGCGGGATCTTCCTGCAGCGGGACGCGGATGGTCGCACACCGCATCACGCTCCCATAGGTGATTCCGCCCAATCTAAAGGCCGTTGTACCAGTGCTCCTCCGCAACCAAGAAGATCGGATTCCCTTCATTCCTCAACTGGACAGCCTTGTCGATCTTGGTGCCGTAGCTTCCGCCAACCCACATTTCACTGCCGAGGCCACCGACGAGGACGTAGTGGACACGCTTGGATACCGCGTTGTTGATGGCTCCTCCACGCTCATAGATCGCGCGTTCGGCCATCTTCCGCGACATGCTCGCGAAGTCTCCGGTCACCACGAAAACGCGCCCCATGTGCTCAACAGGAGGCGGGGGATCGTCATACGGTGAAGCCAGCGAAACGCCCGCCATCGGCCCGCGTAACCCGTTATCGGCGGCAGCAAGTGCCGATCGATCCTTGAGATCGACGAAATCGACGAGCGTACGCAGGAGCTCTCTCTGCTCATCCGCATCAAGGACGCGGTCCGCCAACATCTCGTGGATACGTGCGAATAGAACGTTGCCCGGCCAATCTCTTCGTATGGCTTCGTTACTTGCGATCCAGTCCATGAGAAAGCGAGCTTCTTCCTCGACGACAAGACCGTCGGCGAGAATGCCGCGCACCAACCCGAGCAACTCGGCCTGTGACTTTTGACTGGCTACCTTGCGATTTCCCCAAGCCCCCGTCAGAGGATGAGGCACTCCTGCATCCTTCACCATGGCGCATCCCTCCCGCTCCGTGCGAAATCAGTGCCTTTCTCTACGGCCCCGACAACGGGCATATCGACTGCCCGACCGTGTCCTCGCGCAGACCCGGCTCGATCTGCGCCGCGGCGCCGTCAGCCGCCGCGGCGATCACCTCGGGTTCGTAGCTCGCGATCAAGCCCGCAATGAAGCCGTTGCAGTCATTGGAGCTCGTGTACTGCGTGATCGCGACCTGCGGCGCGGCGAGGTCGTCCACGTACACGCCGTCGACGCCATCGGTGCGCATGAGGTAGTCGAGCGTGTAGCCGAGCACGACACCGGTCAGGCGCAACGTGCACGAACCGACGAATCCCGCATCGATCGGCACCGCGATGTCGGTCGCGCTGCCGGGCGCGACGAGATGGCCGGTGAAGAGGTCGCCCGAGAACACGCCGGCCTGCAGCGTGACCGGGCAGCCCGGGACGCCGGCTCCACAGCCGTTGGCGACGTTGCACGTCGTGTAGGTGATGCCGAACTCGGTTCCGCTCTGCGGCGCGATGCAGCCCTGCGAACCATCGATGCTCGTGCGTACACGCTCGAGGAACACGGGCCGCGTGACGGCCGTGTTCCAGCAGGCATCGTAGCCGTCGTGGAAGATCAGCGCGGCGTCGGCGGCCGGCATCGCGGCGATCGCCGGCAGCAGCACGGCAAGCATGCGGAATCCGCGCATGGCGTCCCTTCCCTCCCCTGTGGTGCGCGGATGCTAGCGCGGCGCAGGCAGGCCGCGCACGCTGCGGCGAATCAATCCAGGAACAGGTCCGGCAGCAGCGGTTGTCCCGGCGCGACCGCGTAGCGGTCGAAGTCGGTCACGCCGGCGGCCGCGAGCACATCGTCGTCGATCAGGAAGCGTCCGGTGCCGTCGCGGCTCGGCGAGATCAGGATCGCGTGCGCCGCATCGGCGACGATCTCGGGCGTGCGCGCATTGTCGGTCGACACGCCCGGGATCATGTTGAGCGCATCGGTCGCGATCAGCGTGCGCGGCCACAGTGCATCGACCGCGATGCCGTCGGCGCGGAACTCCTCGGCCATGCCGAGCACGCACAGGCTCATGCCGTACTTGGCGATCGTGTACGCCACGTGCGGGCCGAACCATTTCGGCTCGAGGCTCGGCGGCGGCGACAGCATGAGCACGTGCGGGTTGGCCGCCTTGCGCAGGTACGGCAGGCAGGCCTGCGTGCACATGAACGTCCCGCGCGTGTTGACCTGGTGCATGAGGTCGAAGCGCTTCATCGGCGTGTCGGCGGTGCCGCGCAACCAGATCGCGCTCGCGTTGTTGACGAGGATGTCGATGCCGCCGAAGCGCTCGGCGGCCTGCGCGACCGCGGCCTTGACCTGGTCTTCCTCGCGGATGTCGACCTGCAGCGCGAGCGCCTGGCCGCCGGCGGCCTCGACGGCCGCGGCGGCCGTGTGGATGGTGCCCGGAAGCTTGGGGTTCGGTACGCCGCTCTTCGCCGCGATGACGATGTTGGCGCCGTCGCGCGCCGCGCGGGTCGCGATCGCGAGGCCGATGCCGCGCGAGGCGCCGGTGATGAACAAGGTCTTGCCGTGCAATGACGTCATGAAGGTCTCAGGCGTTCTGGAATCGGGGAAGGAGATGCAGCAGGCGCTCGAGGCGCGCGACCGCGCCGTCGGTCTGCAGCAGGTGCTGGCGTTCGGCCGGCTCGAGCGGCAAGGCTTCGGCGAGGCGCCAGCCGACCCAGGCCGCATCGTCGAAGCGTGCGCGGTCGGTCTTCGCCGGCTCGCCGCCGATGCGATCGTAGAGGCGCTCGAGGATCGTCGCGAGCAGGCTGCAGTGCGCCGGCAACGGCTCGACCGCGTCCGTGGCGAGGAACGTGACCTCACCGTGGATCAGGCCGTTGTCGCGCACGCGCGTGCGCGACACGCGGAAGCGCTCGCCACCTTCGGCGTGGATACCGAGCAGGCCGTCGTCACGCGTGTGGAAATCGGTGATGCGCGCGAGCGTGCCGACCGCGGCCGGTACGGCCGGCGCGCCGGCCTCGCGGCCGTCCAGGATCAGGCAGACGCCGAAGCCGCTCGCGTGACGCGCGCAGTCGCGGATCATGTCCAGGTAGCGCCGCTCGAAGATGCGCAGGCTCAGCGTGCCGCCCGGAAAGAGCACCGAGGACAGCGGGAACAGGGGAATGTCGTTCGACGTCACCGCCGCAGTCTAGCGCGCCGGTGGAGGATGCGCGTCACTCGATCACGAGGCGGAAGCCGACCCCGTACACCGACTCGATCGGATCGATGCCGAGCTCGTCGAACTTGCGTCGAAGGTTGCGGACATGGCTGTCGACCGTGCGGTCGCTGACGATGCGGTGATCCGTGTAGATCGCATCCATGAGGTGCTGGCGCGACCACACGCGGCCCGGATGGGCGACCAGCTTCTCGAGCAGGCGGAACTCGACCGGCGTGACGACCATCGGCTTGCCGTGCACGCGCACCTCGAAGCGCTGTGCATCGAGCTCGATGCCCGCGGGCGGCGTCGCCAGCGCGGCGACCTGCGCACGCCGCAGCACCGCACGCACGCGTGCGACGACCTCACGCAGGCTGAAGGGCTTGCAGATGTAGTCGTCGGCACCGAGCTCGAGGCCGATCAGGCGATCGATCTCCTCCACGCGTGCCGTGAGCATGAGGATCGGTACCTGCGAGAACGTGCGCAGCGCGCGACACACGTCGAGGCCGTCGAGCCCCGGCAGCATGACGTCCAGCAGCACCGCGTCGGGCGTGTTCGCGCGCACCCATGCGGCGACCTCGCGACCGTCCGCAAGGCGGCTCGTGCGGTAGCCGGCGGCACGCAGGTAATCCTCGAGCGCGGCGGCGATCTTGTCCTCGTCCTCGACGACGAGCAGGTGGGCGTTGGCGTTCATGGCGTCTCCACGATCGGAAAGTCGGCCTCGATGCGCACGCCACCCAGGTCCGAGGCCTGTGCCGCGATGCGGCCGCCATGGGCCTCGACGATCGCGGCGCAGATGGCGAGGCCGAGGCCGCTGCCACCGCTCGAACGTGTGCGCGAACGGTCGGCGCGGAACAGGCGCTCGAACAGGCGCGGCAGGTCGGCGGCGTCGACGCCGGGCGCGGTGTCCTCGACGACGAGGCACGCGAGCTCGCCTTCGCGCGATACACGCACGACGATGCGGCCCGGCGCATCGGTGTAGTGGCGCGCATTGAGCAGCAGGTTGTCGACGAGCTGGGCGAGCCGCGCCGCGTCGCCGCGCACGTGCAGAGGCATCTCGGGCACCTCGACTTCGAGCACGAGGCCTTGCGCGCGCACGCCGCCGCGATGCGTGTCGACGGCGGATTCGACCAGCTCGACGAGATCGAGATCCTCGAGGCGGTAGGCGAGCCCGGCGCTGTCGGCCAGCGCGAGCTGGCGCAGGTCGTCGACGAGGCGCGACAGGCGCTCGCTCTCGCCGAGCAGCGACTGCAGGGCCTTCATGTCGGTCGGACGCACGCCGTCGATGAGCGTCTGCAGTTCGGCCTGCAGGATCGTCAGCGGCGTGCGCAGCTCGTGCGCGATGTCCTGGCCCCAACGCTGGCGGGCTTCGCGATGCGTCTCGAGCGTGCCGGCGAGGTGGTTGAAGTCGCGCGCGAGCATGGCCAGTTCATCCTCGCCACGCGACGGCACGCGCCGCGCGTAATCGCCTGCGGCGAGCGCGCGCGTACCGTCGGCGAGCGCGCGCACCGGTTGCAGCATCCAGCGCGCGAGCCACCACGCGAGCGCGACCGCCGACAGCAGCGCGGCGAGCGCGGCGACCAGCGCGGTCTGCACCTGCGCACCCGCGAAATCGGCCTCGGGGCTGTCGCGCAGATGCGCGGGCAGCGCGGTCACTTCGAGCGTGCCGATGCGCGCGCCGTCGAGCTCGACCGGCACGCCGGGCAACGTCGACGCATCACCGCGGTTGCCGGCAACGTACCCGCCGTCGGTATCGAGCAGACGCAGGCGCCGGCCGAAATCCAGCGCGGCACTCGCGACCAGCGGCGTGGACATGTCGACCTCCTCGCGCGGCGGGCCCGAGAACGGCAGGCCGTTGCCGAATGGCGGCCCGGGTCGGGGACCACCCTGCGGACCGCGTGGCGGACCGTCACCGGACATCGGGCCCGGCGGACGCCGCGCCGCCATCGCATCGCGGCGGTGCTCGTCGATGAGCATGCCGAACATCATCGGATCGCGGCGCAGGAACGCCCAGTCGCCACGCTCGCCGTACGCCTTCGCGAGCACCGGCGCGGCGACGCGCGCGCGCTCGAGCGCGATCCGGTCGAGGTAGGTCGCGAAGCCGCTCGAGAACGCGCCCTGCTGCCACGCCGCGAAACCGGCCAGCGTCAGCATCGACAAGCCCGCGCAGGCGAGGAACAGGCGGTGCCAGAGGCGCATCGGCGAGGTGCTCGCGGCGGTGGCGGGAGCGCCCATCATGCCTCCGCGACGACCGCGCAGGCGAGCCCGCTCGCGCCACGGGCGGCATGCCGTGCGCGCGCAGGCCTGCGGCAGGTGGTCATTCGTCGGCTTCCCTCGTCGCGGTGCATGCGCCCCGCGGCACAGCGTGCATGCCGACTGCGCAGAACGCGCGCAGCGATCGCGCAGAAATCGCGCAGACGCGCGCGAATCAACCCGCGAGGAGGGCGAGGAAGCGGCGCGGTGCGGCCTCGAAGCCGCCGTTGGACATGAACACGACGTGGTCGCCCGTGCGCACCTCATCGCGCAATCGCGCGAGCAAGGCATCGACCGACGCAGCCGCGTACCCGCGACCGTCGAGCGCGTCGACGACGCGTGCCGCATCCCACGGCAATTCGGGTCGCTGCAGGAACACGACGCGGTCTGCCGCCGCAAGCGACGGCGCGAGTTCGGCCGCATGCGCGCCGAGGCGCATCGAGTTGGAGCGCGGTTCGAGCGCGACGACGATGCGTGCATCGCCGACCCGCGCGCGCAGGCCGTCGAGCGTCGTCTCGATCGCGGTCGGGTGATGCGCGAAGTCGTCGTAGACGGTGACGCCGTCGTGCACGCCGAGGCGCTCCATGCGGCGCTTGACGCTGCCGAACGTCGCGAACGCGGGCAGCAGGTCGGTCGCCGGCACACCGATCGCGCTCGCGGCGGCGAGCGCGGCGAGCGCATTCATGACGTTGTGGCGGCCGAGCAGCGACCAGCGCACCGTGCCGACCGGTTCGCCGCGCAGGCTCACCTCGAACACCGAACCGTCGGCTTCGAGGAGCGTCGCGCGCCAGTCGCCGGCGTCGATGCCGAACGTGTCGACCGGCGACCAGCTGCCCATCGCGAGCACTTCGGCGAGGTGCTCGTCCTCGGCGTTGACGACGAGACGGCCGTTGCGCGGCACGATGCGCACGAGATGATGGAACTGGCGCTGGATCGCGGCCACGTCCGGGAAGATGTCGGCGTGGTCGAACTCGAGGTTGTTGAGGATCGCGACCGTCGGCCGGTAGTGCACGAACTTCGAACGCTTGTCGAAGAACGCGGTGTCGTATTCGTCGGCCTCGATCACGAACGGCGTGCCGCTGCCGACGCGCGCCGAGACCGGGAAGTTCGCCGGCACGCCACCGATCAGGAAACCCGGGTCGCGACCGGCCGACTCGAGCAGCCACGCGAGCAGCGAAGTGGTCGTGGTCTTGCCGTGCGTGCCCGCCACCGCGAGCACGTCGCGCCCACCGAGCAGGCGCTCGCCGAGCCACTGCGGACCCGACACGTAGCGCATGCGTGATTCGAGCATGGCCTCGACGGCCGGATTGCCGCGCGAGAGCGCGTTGCCGACCACGACGAGGTCCGGACGCGGTTCGAGGTGTTCGGCCGCATAACCGTTGCGCAGCGTGATGCCGAGCTGCTCGAGCTGCGTGCTCATCGGCGGGTAGACCGCCGTGTCGGATCCTTCGACGCTCTCGCCGAGCTCGCGTGCGAGCGCGGCGATGCCGCCCATGAAGGTGCCGCAGATACCGAGGATGTGCAGGTGCATGGACGACGCCGTGCAGGCGGAGGATCAGGCCTTCGGCAGCGCCGCGAGGATGCGGTCGAACACGACGGACAGCTCGCCGACGCCATCGACGGTGGCGAGCTTGCCCTTCGAGGCGAAATAGCCGGCGACCGGTTCGGTCTGCTCGGCGTAGACGCGCAGACGATCGCGCACCACCTCGGGCGTGTCGTCCTTGCGGCCTTCCGCGGCGGCACGGCCGGCGATGCGCTCGACGATCAGTTCGTTCGGCACCTCTAGCTTGACGGCGATGTCGATCGGCTGGCCGATGCGCGCGAGCAGCGACTCGAGCGCGGCACACTGCGCGACGTTGCGCGGGTAGCCGTCGAGGATGAAGCCGGTGTTCGCGTCGGGCTGGGCGAGGCGCTCCTCGAGCATGCCGAGCACGATGTCGTCGGAGACGAGCTGGCCCGCCTCCATGACCGCCTTGGCCTTGAGGCCGAGCGGCGTGCCGGCCTTCACGGCGGCGCGGAGAAGATCACCGGTCGACACGTGCGGGACGCCGAGCGCGGTCTTGAGCGAGGTCGCCTGGGTGCCCTTGCCCGAGCCGGGTGCGCCGAGAAGCACGAGTCGCATGAAGGTTCCTTCGGTGGGCGCATCCGCGGTGTGCCACGGCACTGCGCTAGACTTTGAGCCGAAAAGCGGCCGTAACGCTATCCGCTGCACCGGATGGAGTCAAACCGCCGTCACACTCGATCCCGGACCCGGACACCCCCATGCAAGGCAACCTGCTCTACGCCCAATCCGGCGGCGTCACCGCCGTCATCAACGCGACCGCCTGCGCGGTCATCGAAACCGCCCGCAAGCACAAGGTGCGCGTGCTCGCCGCGCGCAACGGCATCATCGGCGCGCTGCGCGAGGACCTCATCGACACCTCGCGCGAAACCGCCGCCGCGATTGCGGCACTACGCCACACCCCGGGCGGCGCGTTCGGCTCATGCCGCTTCAAGCTCAAGTCGCTCGAGGAAAGCCGCGCGCAGTACGAGCGCCTCATCGAGGTGTTCCGCGCGCACGACATCCGCTGGTTCCTCTACAACGGCGGCAACGACTCGGCCGACACCTCGCTCAAGATCTCGCGCATCGGCAAGGCGCTCGGTCACGAGGTCACCGTGGTCGGCGTGCCGAAGACCGTCGACAACGACCTCGCCGTGACCGACTGCTGCCCGGGCTTCGGCTCGGTGGCCAAGTACACGGCCGTGTCGACGCTCGAAGCCAGCCTCGACGTCGCCTCGATGGCGGAATCCTCGACCAAGGTCTTCGTCATGGAGGTCATGGGCCGCCACGCGGGCTGGATCGCCGCGGCCGCGGGCCTCGCCGGCCACGGCGCCGACGAGCCGCCGCACGTGATCCTGTTCCCCGAGGTCGTGTTCGACGAGGCGAAGTTCCTCGCCCGCGTGAAGGCGACCGTCGAGCGCGTCGGCTGGTGCACGGTGGTCGTGTCGGAAGGCGTGCGCAACGCCGACGGACGCTTCCTTTCCGAGGTCGGCACACGCGATGCGTTCGGCCATGCGCAGCTCGGTGGCGTCGCGCCGATGCTGGCCCAGCTCGTCAAGGATCGTCTCGGCTACAAGTACCACTGGGCGATGCCCGACTACCTGCAGCGCTCGGCGCGCCACGTCGCCTCGAAGACCGACGTCGAGCATGCCTACGCGGTCGGCAAGGCCGGCGTCGAGTACGCGCTCGCGGGCCGCAACGCGGTCATGCCGGCGATCGTGCGCACCTCGGATGCACCGTACCGCTGGAAGATCGAGCCGGTGCCGCTGTCGAAGGTCGCCAACCACGAGAAGAAGCTGCCGAAGCGCTTCATCAGCCGCGACGGCTACGGCATCACCGATGCCGCGCGCCGCTACCTCGAGCCGCTCGTGCGCGGCGAGGATGCGCCGCCCTATGGCAAGGACGGCCTGCCGCGCTATGTTCGCCTCAAGAACACCAGCGTGGCGATGAAGCTGCCGGCGTACGCGATCGCCGACAAGTAAGCTGCACCCGCGCGCGTGCGACCGCACGCGCGCGATCCAATCCTCGGGAGGGAGGGAGCATGGGCGACAACGCCATCATCACGGTGCTGCTGCCGATCGCGCTCGCGATCGTCATGGCCGGTCTCGGCCTGCATCTCGGCCCGGCCGATTTCAGGCGCGTGCTGCGCGTGCCGCGCGCGATCGTCGTCGCCCTCGTCGTGCAGCTGCTCGTGCTGCCGCCGCTCGCGTTCGGCATCGGCAAGGCCGCAGGCCTCCCGGGAGAACTCGCGGTCGGCCTCGTGCTGCTCGCCGCCTCGCCGGGCGGCATCACGGCGAACCTGTTCAGCCATCTCGCGCGCGGCGACGTCGCGCTCAACATCTCGCTGACCGCACTCAACAGCCTGCTCGCGCTGCTGACGCTGCCGGTCTGGGTCGCGCTGGCGCTCGCGGTATTCGTCGGCAGCGAGAACCAGGTGCCGCCGCCGACGCGCAAGATCGTCGAGGTCGGCGTGCTCGTGATCGTGCCGGTACTGCTCGGCATGGCCGTGCGCGGCTTCCGCCCGGCCTGGGCCGACGCGGCGGAGCGTCCGGTGCGGGTGCTGTCGTCACTCGTGCTGGCCGGCGTCATCGTCGTGGCCGTGGCGAGCGAATGGAAACTGCTGACGGACTACGCACGCGTGCTCGGCCTCGCCTGCGTCGGCTTCAATGTCGCCAGCCTGCTGGCCGGCTACCTCGCCGCGAAGGCCGCGCGCCTGCCCGAGGCGCAGGCCACCGCGATCGCGTTCGAGATCGGCATCCACAACGCGACGCTCGCGATCTTCATCGCGCTCGAGGTGCTGTCGCTGCCCGCCGCGGCGGTCGCGCCGGCCCTCTATTCGCTGAGCATGTACGTCACCGCCGCGCTGTTCGTCGCCTGGCTGCTGCGGCGCCGGCGCGCCGCCGCGGGGGCGTGAAGGGATCCACCACCGTTTCACGTAAGGGTCGTGCACGTCCCGCGCCCGCGAGGGCCATCGAAACCGTACGGAGCCTGTCCATGCGCCTGTCTTCCCGCCTCGTCCTCACCGCCGCGATGCTCGCGGTCGCCGCGAACGCCGGCGCGCAACCCGGCAGCGGCGACCGCTACTCGGTCACGAGCCGCATCGAGATGCCCGGCATGCCGTTCCAGATGCCGCCGCAGACGACCGAGGTCTGTACCTCCAAGCAGGCCGCCACGGCGTCGATGGTGCCCAAGGAAGACAACTGCCGCGTCTACGACTTCAAGATCGTCGGCAAGAAGAGCTCGTACCGCATCGAGTGCACGGGCAAGGACGCGATGACCGGCGAGGGCGAGAACGAGCAGCTCGGCGCGACCGCCTACCGCGGCTCGATGCGCATGAAGGGCAAGGCCGAGGGCGAAGACGTCAATATCGTCATGCGCTACGACGGCAAGCGCGTCGGCGACTGCGACTTCGGCAAGGAGTCCCCGCAGGCGATCGGCGCGGCGATGAACAAGCAGGCCTGCGACATGCAGGTCGACATTCCGGGTGCGTACAAGTCGTTCATCGGTCCGGACGCACCGTGCGCGTCCCAGCGCGCCGCCTACTGCGCCAACGTCGTCAAGCACGCCGACACGATGTCCACGCCCAAGGGCTTCCCCGAGCACGAGATGGGCATGGTGTGGGAGGGCTTCGAGGCCTGCGGCCGTCCGCGCGCGACGATCCTCGCCAAGGCCTGCTCGAGCGCCCAGTCTGCCGGCAACCTCGCCTTCATCGGCACGCACTGCCCGTCGATGGTCGCGCAGGCCTGCGCCGGCGCCGATGCGCGCCGCCAGGGCGGTTTCGTCGCCGCGCATTGCCCCGACCAGGCCAAGGCGCTCGCTGCGCAGCAGTGCCAGGGCCGCGGCTATACGGCGATGAACGCCTCGCCATACCGCGATTTCTGCAACCGCTACGCCGGCCAGCGCCTGCAGGAGCGCAACGCCGGTGCGGCCAACCCGAACGCCACGCCCGACGAGGCCGCGCAGCCGGCTGCCGAGGCTGCGCCGGCCAAGCCGACCATGCGCGACCGCCTCAAGGGCCTCAAGGACAAGCTCGGCGGCGGTTGATGCGCCACGCGGCGATCCTCGCGCTCGCGTGCTGGCTCGGCGCCGCCCCTGCGGTGGCGCGCGAGCCGGTCGACGCCTACCCCGACATCGCCGCGGCCTACTGGGTCGAGGTCGACGGCGACCCGCTGTGGGCCGGCAAGGCCGACCAGGCCTTGCCGATCGCGAGCCTGACCAAGCTCATGACCGCGCTCGTCGCCGTCGAGCACGGCGAGCTCGACAGCGTCGCCACGGTGTCGCGCACGGCGGCCGCCGAAACCGGCTCGCGGCTCGGCCTGCGCGCGGGCGAGCGCATCCGTCGCTCCGACCTGCTCGCCGCGCTGCTCGTGCGCTCGGCCAACGACGCCTGCCGCGCCCTCGCCGACGACATCGGGGGCGACGAGCCGCGCTTCGTCGCGCGCATGAATGCACGCGCGGCCGAACTCGGCATGGCGCGCACGCGCTTTGCCAACGCCTGCGGGCACGACGACGACGACAACCGCTCGAGCGTGCGCGACCTCGCCGTGCTCGCGCGCGCGGTACTCGCCCAGCCGGTGCTCGCGGCCGATGCCGCGCGCACCTCGTTCGCGTTCGCGACGCTCGATGGCCGCCGCCACACGATGCGTTCCACCAACGCGCTGCTCGGCAGCCTCGACGGCGCGCGCGGCCTCAAGACGGGCTGGACACCCGGTGCGGGACGCTGCCTCGTCGCGTTCGTCGAACGCGACGGCCGCCGCGTGCTCGCGATCCTGCTGCATGCGCCGGACCGCTGGTGGGACAGTGTCGGCATCATCGAACTCGCGTTCGCGCAGCCACGTGCACCCCGCTGACCCGCGACGCGCGGCCGCCGCGACGGTCGGCAGCGCCGTCGCACTCGCAGGCCTGGTCCTCGTCGCCTACGCCAACGCGTTCGATGCGGCATTCCAGTTCGACGACTTCGCCGTCGTCGTCGACAACCCCGCCGTGCACGATCTTGCCGCATGGTGGGCGAGCATGCCGGGCATCCGCCCGCTGCTGAAACTCTCCTATGCGCTCAACGCGGGCGTCGGCATGCCGGCACGGCCGTTCCACGCGACCAACATCGCGCTGCACATGCTCAACGCCGTGCTCGCATGGCGGCTCGTGCTGCACTGGCAGTCGCGGCTCGCACCCACGACACCCGCCCTCTGCGCATGGACGGCTGCCCTTCTGTTCGCGCTTCACCCCGCGGCGACCGAAGCCGTCACCTACGTGAGCGGTCGATCGATCGCGCTGTCGTCGACGTTCGTGCTCGCGGCGTTGATCGCGCACGCACGTGCCGATGCACGCGGCGATCGCGTCGCCTGGATCGCCGCGCTGTGGTTCGCGCTCGCGCTCGGCGTGCGCGAGACGGGCATCGTCGTGCCGTTCGCCGTGCTCGCATTCGCAGCCTGCGATCCGGCGACGCGCTGGCGCAAGACGCTGCAGCGCATGTCCGCGCATGTGGTCGTGCTCGTGGCCGCGGCATGTGCGGCCGCAGCGATGGCCGGCTACCAGCGCTTCTTCGGGGTGAGCCTGTCCACGCGCAGCCTCGCCGAACAGCTGCTCGGCCAGCTGCACGCGCATGCCTATCTCGTGACCGGCCCACTGGTCACGCTGCGCACGAACATCGATCCTCCCCTCGAGGTTCCGGCATCGTTCGACGCGGCGAGCCTCGTCATCGCCGTGGTCATGTTCGCCGTTGCCGCGCTCGCGATCGCGATGCGTCGACGCGCGCCCTGGCTCACGTTCGCGCTCGCCTGGTACGCGATCATGCTCGCGCCGCCCAACTCGCTGCTGCCGCGCCTGGACTGGGTCAACGACCGCCACCTCTACCTCGCCATGCTCGGACCGGCGTGGCTGCTCGCGCTCGGCCTCTCGCGCCTGCCAACCCGCTTCGCGACGTTCGCTGCGATCGTGCTCGCCATGACGCTCTCGCGCGCCACGCACCAGCGCAACGGCGAGTACGCGAGCGAAGTCGCGCTGTGGCACGCGAGCCTCGCCGATGCGCCGCAGAACGCGCGCGCGTGGACGAACCTCGGTGACGCCTGGCGCCGCGAAGGTGACGTGGCCCGTGCACGCGATGCCGCGCTGTGCGCACTCGCGTTCGATGCGCAGTACGTGCAGGCCATGCTCAACCTCGATGCGCTTCCCGGCACCGACATCCGCGAGCGACGCTCACGCGACGAATGCCTCGCCATCGCGGCGCACGCCGCACGCTGACCACGGCGCGTCACGCCGCCGCGCCTGCGCAACGTCGCGAACGTTTACCATGCGCGACGCATGCACGTGTCTCCCCACGACGTCTCGACCACGTCGACATCCCTCGCCGATCGCAGGCTCTCACGGGGCGATGCCGCGTGGATCGCCGCCACCGCACTGATCGGCTTCGTCGCGTCGCTGATCGTGCTGTATCCGGGCCAGTATCCGTTCGACTCCGCCTATCAGTTCTGGCAGGCGCGCACCGGCGCGTACTCGAACCTTTCGCCCGTCGTCATGCCGTTGCTGTGGTCGCTGCTGCTCGGACTCGGCGCCGGCCCCGCCGCGCTGCTGGTCCTCAATATCGCGATGATGTGGAGCGGACTGGCGCTGTGTGCCGACGCACTACGCGGACCAGGCTGGGCACGCGCGGCGTTCCTCGCCGCGTGTGGAGCAGCGCCGCTCGTGCTCGTGCAGATGGCGCACGTGCTCACCGACGCGCATCTCGCCGCGGTGCTCGTGCTCGCCACCGGCCTGCTCGCGCGTGCCGCACGTCGCGACACCGGCGTGCCGTGGCTCGCGATGGGGCTGCTCGTCTACGCCGCCGCGATCCGGCACAACGCGTTCCTCGCGGTCGTGCCGCTCGCCGTGCTCGCAGCTTCGTACGTGGGCGCGTCATGGCGCACGCGCGTGCCGGCTTTCGCAGCGCTGCTCTGCGCGGGGTTCGCCTTCTCGGCCATCGTCGACCGGCTCGTGGTCGATGAACGCGTCACGACCTGGCCCACGGTGGCCTTGTGGGATCTCGCCGCCGTCTCGGTCGCCATGAACGACCTCAAGCTTCCGTCGTTCACGCACGGCCCGGGCCTGACCACCGACGAGCTGCGCGAGACGCGCGCCTTCGACCCGGCGTCGAACACGCACCTGTTCACGCGCTCGCGCTCCGGCATCGGTGCCGGACTGTCGACGCCGTTCCGCGACGACCAGTACGCTGAACTCGCGAACGCGTGGCGCGATGCCGTGTTCCGCCACACCGGCGACTGGTTCATGCACCGGCAGCGCACGATGCTGCTGATGCTCGGCTACCGCATCCACGACCATGCCGGCCTCGCGTGGTTCGAGGAGCGCGCTGCGTACCGCGACAACCCACCTTGGCCCGACGCGATCGCGCCGACGGCACAGGCGAAGCTTTACGCGTTCGCGCAGACCTTGCGCGCGCATCGCCTGTTCGATGCGCGTCTCGCGCCGCTGCTCGCCCTGGCAGCCTTCGGCGTCGCGGTCATGCAACGGCTGTTCTCGCCGATCGCACGCGTCGGCATCGCGGCCGCCGCGAGCTCGCTGCTCTACACGGCGAGCTTCTTCGTGCTGGCTCCGGGCGCCGAGATGCGCTACCTGACCTGGCCCATCGTGATCGGACTCGTCGCGCTCGCGCTCGTGATCCTCGCGCGCCCTCGACCCCAAGGACCCGCCACCGCGTGATTGCTGCACTGCACGCGTGTGGCAAGGCGTCGCATGGCTATACTCGACGACGCTACGCCAGGGGCCAGCCTTTTCGCCTTCGACTGCCTGTCTAACGGGAGGGATAGATGTTGCAACAACACGGTTTGCTGTTCTCGATCATCTGCGCGGTGCTCGCGATCCTCTACGGGGTCTGGTCGATCCGCTGGATCCTCGCCAAGCCGGCCGGCAACGCACGCATGCAGGAGATCGCCGCGGCGATCCAGCTCGGCGCGAAGGCCTACCTCAACCGCCAGTACCTCACGATCGGCATCGTCGGCGTGGTCCTGTTCGTGATCATGGGCTTCGCGCTCGACTGGGCCACCGCGGTCGGCTTCGCGGTCGGCGCCGTGCTGTCCGGCCTCGCCGGCTACATCGGCATGAACGTGTCGGTGCGTGCCAACGTGCGTACCGCCGAAGCCGCGCGCCACGGCATCGCGGCGGCTCTCGCGGTCGCGTTCCGCGGCGGTGCGATCACCGGCATGCTCGTCGTGGGCCTCGGCCTGCTCGGCGTGGCCGGCTACTACGTGACCCTCGCGCGTCTCGGCTTCACGCCGGACCAGGCGCTGCACGCGCTGATCGGCCTCGCGTTCGGCTCGTCGCTGATCTCGATCTTCGCGCGCCTCGGCGGCGGCATCTTCACCAAGGGTGCCGACGTCGGCGCCGACCTCGTCGGCAAGGTCGAGGCCGGCATTCCCGAGGACGATCCGCGCAATCCCGCCGTGATCGCCGACAACGTCGGCGACAACGTCGGCGACTGCGCCGGCATGGCCG
>VFQP010002744.1_pt1 | contig 19098 bp, 19 predicted proteins | sample 3512351 | NCBI WGS metagenome assembly VFQP01 (sample SAMN10412372, study PRJNA504923) | tailings metagenome | isolation source: Relicate 1 Philex TSF1 revegetated site | place: Philippines: Tuba, Benguet | collected 2017-08-29
GGCGCAGGGCTCCCTCGCACCGCGCACGGCTGCGGACGCTCCGCACGAGGCTGCGGGCCATCGACAGCGCCGCGACCGGGCCGGGCTCCTGGTGGAGCGGTCCCCTCGAAGAGGCGGAGAACGACCTGCTCTGACGGGGTCGGAGCGCGGCGGTGCGGAGCCGAATCGACGCACCCGCCGCCGCGGCGCCGCGCGGCCGGGGCCGTGGCGCGCGTCAGTCGACCGCGCTGCGCAGGGCCCGGTCCAGGTCGCGCCAGAGGTCCTCGACGTCCTCGACGCCCGCCGAGACCCGCAGCAGGTCTTCCGGGACCGTGCGCGACTCGGTCGCGAACCGGCGTCGGCGCTCGAGGCTCGACTCGACGCCGCCGAGGCTCGTCGCGGGCACCCACAGCCGGACCGCCGCGACGACGGCGTCCGCGCCCGCCGCACCACCGCGCGGGCGCACGCCGAGGATCGAGCCGTACCCGGTCATGAGGCGCGTCGCGCGCTCGTGACCCGGGTCGTCGGGCAGGCTCGGGTGCCGCACCTCGACGACGTCGGGGTGCTCGGCGAGCCGGCGCGCGAGCTCCGCCGCGTTCTGCTGGGACCGCTCGACGCGCAGGGCGAGCGTGCGCAGGCCGCGCAGCGCGAGCCACACCTCGAACGGCCCGGGGATCGAGCCATGGAGCGTGCGGTAGGCACGCAGCGCCGTCGTGAGCTCCGGCGTGCGCGCGACGGCCGCCCCCAGCACGACGTCGGAGTGCCCGGCGAGGTACTTCGTCACCGAGTGCACGACGACGTCCGCACCGTGCGCGAGGGGCTGCTGGCCGAGCGGGGTCGCGAACGTGTTGTCCACCGCGGACAGGACCCCGCGCTCGCGCGCCGCCGCGAGCAGGGCGGGCAGGTCGGCGACCTCGAGCATGGGGTTCGTCGGGGACTCGACGAGGAGGAGCGACGCGCCGTCGAGGGCCGCGACGACCTGGTCGGTGTCGGCGACGTCGACGCGCACGACCTCGACGCCGGCCCGTGCCGCGAGGTCGTCCGCGAAGCCGAGCGACACCTGATAGGCGTGGCGGGGCAGCACGACCTTCCCGCCCGCGGGCACGGCCGAGAACACCGCGGCGATCGCCGCCATCCCGGAGCCGAACACCACGCCGGGGTGCTCCGCGCCCTCGAGCGCGGCGAGCGCCTCCTCGAACGGGTGCCACGTCTCGGTGTCCATCCGCGTGTACAGGAGCTCGCCCGGCTGCTGGACGCCCTGCGACACGTACGTCGAGGACAGCACGATCGGGGGGTTCACGGGCGCGCCCTGCGACCGCTCGGGCCGTCCGGCGGCGACGGCGACGGTCGCGGGGGACAGGGCGTCGGGGACGTGCGGGTCGCTCATGGCGGCAGCGTACGCCCGGCCGCCCGACGAGTGCCCCGGGCGACCACCCCCTGACCGGGCGACCAGGCGATCACGGTCGGCCGAGCAGGTCGTCCTGGTGCGTCGTGCGGCCGGGACGAGCCAGGACCACCTGCTCGGCGTCCGGTGGTCCGCGTCAGGGGAGGGGGCCGAGGAGCGACTGCGCGACGGTCGAGTGGGCGGACTCGTCGTCGGACGGGTGGAAGATCCCGGCGAGGACGTCGCGGTAGAGGCGGCCGAGCTCGTTGCCGGCGAAGTAGCTGGAGCCGCCCGCGACCCGCACCATCTGGTCGACGACGGTCTTCGCCGTCTCCGTCGCGCGCACCTTGAGCCCTGCGGTCGCGCGGAACCAGCCCGCGCCGCGGTCGACGAGGGCGTCGAGCTCGGCCGCGACGGTGTCGATCTGCGGCCAGACGGCGTCGAGCGCGAGCGCGGCGTCCGCGAGGCGCCAGCGGACGTCCGGGTCCTCGGAGAGCGGCGCGCCGTCGTTCTTCATCGACGTCCGACGGCGGGCCGCGGCGACGCCGAGCTCGAGCGCACGGTCCGCGATGCCCGTGTACACCGACGCGAGCAGCGTCTCGAACGTCGTGAAGATCCCGACGACGAGGGGGTCCAACGTCGGGCCCGGCGGCAGACGCCGGACGACGCGCTCGACGGGGGCGAACGCGCCGTCGAGCACCGTGGAGCGCGACTGCGACGCGCGCATGCCCATCGTGTCCCAGTCGTCGAGCACCTGGACCCCGGCGTCGCGCGACACGAACGCGTGCACGAGGCGCGGGGCGTCGCGCGACTGGGTGTCGAGCCCCAGGACGCCGAGCCGCGTCCACGCGGGCGAGTTCGACGTGAAGATCTTGCGGCCGTGGAACGTGTACCCGCCCCGCTCGTCCGGGCGCGCCTCGGTGCGCGAGCCGAGCAGCACGAGGTCGTTGCCGCCCTCGGAGTAGCCGAAGCCGAAGACCTCGCCGCGGCCGGCCTCCTCGAGCAGCCAGTCGAGCGACGCGTCACCGCGCAGGTGGAGGTAGCGCGCGACGCCCGTCCACACGTGGTGCATGTTCACGGCGAGCGCCGTCGCGGGGGCGGCACCCGCGAGCCGCGCCTGCTCGTGCGCCAGCTCGCGCAGGGTGAGGCCCGCGCCGCCGAACGACTCCGGCACGAGCGCGCGCAGGTACCCGGCCTCGGTGAGCGCGGCGAGGTCCTCGGTGAAGAACGCGTTGTCGCGGTCGTAGCCCGCGGCCCGGCCGCGGATCTGCTCCAGCAGCTCGTCGGAGAGCAGCGTGCGCGGCGTGGGGAACGGGGCGGGGGACGGGACGGGCGTGGGCATGGCCTGCCTTCGGTCTCGGGGCGGACGGTGGAGGGGTGGACGGGGAAGGGCCCCGGCGACGTGCGTCGCCGGGGCCCCTCCACCGTACGGCGGCCGGTGGCCGGCCGTCAGCCCACGAGGACGGGCACCGGGTCCTCCGGGTGGGGGAGGATGCGGCGCAGGACGTCCGCGAGCGTCACGACGCCGACGAACCGCTCGCCGTCCATGACGACCGCGAGCTGCTCGCTCGACTCGCGCATGCGCGCGAGCGCGGCGTGCACCGTGGTGCCGGACTCCAGGACGAACCCGGGGCGCGCGAGCTCCTTGGCCAGCCGGTCGTCCGGCTCGAGGAGCGTGTCGCGCACGTGCACGACCTTCGGGACCACGCTCCCGTTCTGGACGAGGATGCGCAGGTGGCCCGAGCGGGCCGACGCGCGTCGCACGTCGGCCGCGGTCGCGTCGGCGGGGACCGACGTGGGCCGGCTCCCGGCCGGCACGAGCGCGTCGACCGTGAGGGTCTCGAGCTCGATCACGCCCGAGATCTGCGCCCGGTACGACGCCTCGAGCGCGCCGACGTTCGCCGAGTGCTCGACCAGGTGCCGCAGGGTCGCGGCGTCCTGCCCGCCACCCTCGACGTTCTCCACCGGCTCGACGCCCACGGCCCGCACGCAGCGGTTCGCGAGCTCGTTGAGCCAGCGCAGGAGCGGGCGGAACGCCCACATGAACCCGCGCATCGGCAGCGCGAGCAGCGTGGCCGAGCGCTCGGGGTGGGCGATGGCCCAGGACTTCGGTGCCATCTCGCCGACGACGAGGTGCAGGAACGTCACGACGATGAGCGCGAGCACGAAGCCCGCGACGTCCGCGGCCCACAGGGGCGCGCCCCACGTCTCGAAGACGGGCGTGAGCCAGTGGTGGACGGCGGGCTTGGTGATGGCACCGAGCGCGAGCGTGCACGCGGTGATGCCGAGCTGGGCGCCGGCCATGAGGAGCGTGAGCTCGTTCGAGCTGCGCAGCGCGGCGCGCGCGGCGCGGCTCGTGGGGGCGGCGTCCTCGAGGCGGTGCCTCTTGGCGCCGAGGAGCGCGAACTCCACGGCGACGAAGAACGCGCTGAGCGCGATGATCGCGACGGTCGCCGTGACGACGACCCAGGGGTTGCTCATCGGGTCTCCTCCGCGGCGTCGGTCGGGTGCGCTGCCTCGCGCGCGGTCGGGTGCACGACGACGTCGACGGGCACGTCGCCCCGCCGCTCGACGAGCCGGACGCGCACGAGGCGCGGCACGTGCCGCTCGACCGACAGGACGTCGACGACGAGCGCGCGGTGCACCGGCTCGTCGTGCACGAGGTCGGCCGGGTCGTCCGGGAGCGGCACCTCGATCTGGTCGCCCGCGCGCGGCAGGGCGCCGTGCTGGGCGATGAGGAGCCCGGAGACCGTCTCGTGGTCGCCGCGGGGCAGGTCGTGCCCGAGGGCGCGCTCCGCCTCGTCGACGTGGACGTCGCCGCCCATGACCCACACGCCGTCCTCCTCGGCCGTGACCGTGGCGGGCTGCTCGGGGTCGTGCTCGTCGGTGATCTCGCCGACGAGCTCCTCGGCGAGGTCCTCGACGGTCAGCACGCCGGTGAAGCCGCCGTACTCGTCGATGACGCACGCGAGCTGGTTGCGCGTGGAGTTGAGCTGCGCGAGGGCGTCCGGGAGCGTCATGGCCGTCGGCAGCACCACGGCCTGGCGCATGAGCGCCGTGACGGGGGCGTCCGCGGGCAGGTCGGTCGCGAGGACGTCGGCGAGCTGGACGACGCCGAGCGGCTGGTCCGTGTCGTCGACCACCGGGTAGCGCGTGTGGGCGCGGGCCATGAGCTCTCGCACCTCGGCGACGGTCGCCTCGGGCCGCACGGTCCCCACGCGCGAGCGCGGGATCATCGCGTGCTCGACGTCGCGCTGCGGGAAGTCCAGCACGCGGTCGAGGAGCACGGACAGCTCGTCGGTCAGGTTCCCGCTCTCGCGCGAGTCGGCCACGATGTGCTCGAGGTCGCGCGCGGTCGCGGTGTTGTCGACGTCGTGGACGGGCTCGATCTTGAGCATCCGCAGCAGCGCGTTGGACGCCTTGTCGAACACCGCGATGAGCCAGCCGAACACCGTGAGGTACGCCGACGTCGAGCGTGCCAGACCCTTCGCGAGCGGCTCGGGCCGCGCGATGGCGAGGTTCTTGGGGAACAGCTCGCCGAAGAGCATCTGGATGATCGTCGACAGCACGAGCGCCAGGACGGTGCCCACCGCGACGCCGACACCCGTCGGGACGCCGACGCCGCCGAGCATGGTGCCGAGCGACTGCCCGATGAGGGGCTCGGCCACGTAGCCGACGAGCAGGCCCGTCACCGTGATGCCGAGCTGCGCGCCGGAAAATACGAAGGAGGTGCGCCGGGTCACGGCGAGCGCGCGCCGGGCCGACTCGTCGCCGGCCTCCGCCTTGGCCCCCAGCCGGGAGCGGTCGACGGTCATGTAGGCGAACTCCTGCGCGACGAAGTAGGCCGTCGCCGCCGTGATCGCGAGGACCACGAGGAGCCCGAGGAGGAGGGAGAGGAAGGTCGTCATCGTGCCCGCACCGCCGTCCGGTCGTCGGGGACGCGTGGGTGCGTCCGCTCGCTGCCGGGGCCGGTGCGGCCGGGACTATGGTCGGGGTCGTCGGCCGCGGGGGCCTCGAGAGTCGTGTCTTCCACGGCACTCCCAACGCCGGAGCCTCCCGGATCGTTCCCGGGATCTCGCCGGGATGCTCGCCGGGATCTCGCACCGGCGCGCGTCCGCGCGCGAGCAGGCGTCCGGTAGGGTCGTCCGCGATGTCCAGCCAGAGCCCCGACCGGTCCGTGCCGTCCACCGACGAGCACCCCACCGGCGTCCCCCGCAAGCCCCGCGTCCTCGTGCTGTTCGGCGGGCGCTCGGGCGAGCACGCCATCTCCGCCGCGACCGCCGCGGGCGTCCTGCGCGCCATCGACCGGACGCGCTACGACGTCGTCCCGGTCGGGATCACGCCGTCGGGCGAGTGGGTCCTCGCGGCCGACGAGCCGTCGCACTGGGAGATCACGGCGGGCCGGCTGCCCCAGGTCGAGCCGACGGGCGAGGAGGTCATCCTCCCGCTGTCGACCGGACGCCGGGACCTGCGCGTGCTCGCGCCCGGCGAGGTGCCGCGCGTGCTCGGCGAGGTGGACGTCGTCTTCCCGCTGCTGCACGGCCCCTACGGCGAGGACGGCACCCTCCAGGGCATGCTCGAGCTCGCCGACGTGCGCTACGTGGGCGCGGGCGTCCTCGCCTCCGCGGTCGGCATGGACAAGCACTTCATGAAGCTCGTGCTCGCGGGCGAGGGTCTGCCGATCGCGCCGTACACCGTCGTCAAGCCGGGGGCGTTCGAGCGCGACCCGGAGACGGTGACGCAGGCGGTGGCCGCGCTCGGCCTGCCCGTCTTCGTCAAGCCCGCGCGCGCCGGGTCGAGCCTCGGCATCTCCAAGGTCGACGACCTCGCCGACCTGCCCGCGGCGATCGCGGCGGCGCAGGAGCACGACCCGAAGGTCGTCGTCGAGGCGGGCGTCGTCGGTCGCGAGATCGAGTGCGCCGTCCTCGGCGGGCGCGGGGGAGCGCGGCCGCGCGCGTCCCTGCCGGGGGAGATCGTCGTCACGGGCGAGCAGCACGACTTCTACGACTTCGAGGCCAAGTACCTCGACGAGGCCGGGGTCGAGCTGTCGTGCCCGGCCGACCTCCCGGAGCACCTCGTCGAGCGCGTGCGCGAGATCGCCGTCCGCACGTTCGAGGCGGTCGGCGCGGAGGGACTCTCGCGCGTCGACGTGTTCGTCACGCCCGACGAGCAGGTCGTCGTCAACGAGATCAACACCATGCCGGGCTTCACGCCGTTCTCGATGTACCCCCGCATGTGGGAGAAGTCGGGGCTCAGCTACCCCGACCTCATCGACGAGCTCGTCGCGCTCGCGCTCGAGCGGCCCACCGGCCTGCGCTGACCGCGCGGGCGGCGAGCCGGCGGCCCCGGGACGGACGCCGGCTCAGCCGACGTCGCCCACCCCGACGCACGCGCGCGTCTGCGGGACCTCCATGACGGCGCGGCCCAGGTCCGCGATGAACGACGTCGAGTGCCCCTCCGTCACGGCGGGCGGGACGACGACCTGCACCGCGGGGTCGCGCCCGTAGGTGGTGAACGTCCACGTGCCCTCGTCCTCGACGACGAGCCAGTCGACGCTGCCCCCCTCGGACACGACGCTCTGGCACGCCGTCGTCGTGGGACCGGGCACCTCGACGCCGCACCGCAGCGTCACCGCTGCGCCCGGCTCGCCCCAGGCGGCCGTGGCCTGGCTCGTCGTGCCGACCTTCGGCAGGTCCTCGCCCAGCGAGTCGGGCAGCGCGAGCACGACGTCCGCGCACAGCGGGTTCTGGGCGTCGTCCGCCACGGGGACGCCGATGCGCGGCGCGCACGCGGCGGTCGCGGCCACGACGCCCAGGAGCGCGGGGACGGCCAGGGCGCGGACGAGCCGGCGGCGGGACGGCCGGGACGATCCCGGACGGGCGGAGGGGAAGCGGGGAGGAACGACGTCGAGCACGCGACCACCGTAGCGGCCCGCGACGGGTGCCCGTGACCGCCCGGGCGGCGACTAGGGTGGCCGCGTGAGCGAGACGCCCCTGCTGGTCCGCGACGTGCCCGAGGAGGCGCTCCTCGCCCGGATCTTCCCCCTGCTGCCCACGGCCCCCTCGACGCTCGTCGGGCCGGGGGACGACTGCGCGGTCGTCGCCGCGCCCGACGGCCGCTACGTCGTGTCCACCGACGTCCTCGTCGAGGACCGGCACTTCCGCCGACGCTGGTCGACGGGCTACGACGTCGGCCGCCGCGCCGCCGTGCAGAACCTCGCCGACGTCGTGTCCATGGGCGCGCGCCCCGCGGCGCTCGTCGTCTCGCTCGTCATGCCGGGCGATCTGCCGGTCGACTGGGTCACCGGGTTCGCGCGCGGGCTGGCCGACGCGTGCACCCCGCTCGGTGCCGCGGTCGTGGGCGGTGACCTGTCCGGAGGGGACCAGGTCGTGGTCGCCGTGACCGTCCACGGGGACCTGGAGGGACGCGAGCCGGTGCTGCGCGGCGGCGCCCGGGCGGGCGACGTGGTCGCGCTCGCGGGGACGCTCGGGCGGTCCGCCGCGGGTCTCGCGCTGCTCGACGCCGGTCGCGCGGACGTCGACGACGCGCTCGTCGCCGCCTACCTGCGTCCCGACCCGCCGCTCGCCGCAGGCGCGGTCGCGGCCGACGCCGGGGCCACGGCGATGATGGACGTCTCGGACGGCCTGCTGCGGGACGCGGGGCGGGTCGCGCGGGCGAGCGGCGTCGTCGTGGACCTGGACCCGGGCGCGCTCGACGCCGACCGTGCCCGCCTGCGGGACGCGGGCGCCGCGCTCGCGGGCGAGGACGACGGGGCGGAGCTCGTCGACGGGTGGGTCCTGTCCGGGGGAGAGGACCACGGCCTGCTCGCCACGTTCCCCGCGGCTGCACCGCTCCCGGCCGGGTTCCGGCGGCTCGGCACGGTGCGTCCCGCGGGCGACGACGGCGCGGGCGTGCGCCTGGACGGCGCGGTGCCGCGCCGGTCGTCGGGGTGGGACCACTTCCGCGCTTGAGCGCGGGCGTCAGCTCCGGCGGCGGTAGCGGACGGCGGTGAGGTCCTTGCCGCCGATGTCGTCGCGGCGCTCGACCCCGTCCGGGCTGAACCCGTGCCGGCGGTAGAACCGGCGCGCGCGCTCGGCGTCCTCGAGGACCCAGAGCGTGACGGTGGTGCCGGGGCCCACCTCGCCGAGCATGGTGCGCATGAGGTCGCGCGCGACACCGCGGCCCCAGGACTCGGGGTCGAGGTAGATGGCGTAGATCTCCAGGTCCCCGGGTTCGGCGTCCTCGTCGCGACCGGGGCCGAGGGTGGCGAAGCCGATGGTGCGGCCGTCGGCGTCGGCGAGCCACGTGCGCGCCCCGGCGGTGCCGAGGCTCTGGACCCAGTGCTTCTCACGCTGGTCGTGGTCGAGCGAGGCGAGGTACTCGTCCGGCACGATGCCGGCGTACGCGCCGCGCCACGACGCGATGTGCACGGCCGCGATGGCGCGCGCGTCCGCGGGGCCGGCCGGGCGGATCGTTACCTCGCTCAGTTCCGTCACCATGGACAAAGACTGCCACCCGGGCGGGGATACACCAAGCCCGTTTGTCCGGATCCTCAGGAGATCTTCGGAGCTCGGGCGTCCGGCGACGGGGGCCGCAGACGACGAGAGCGCCCGCCGGGGACCGGCGGGCGCTCTCGTGGAGGAGTCGCGCGACTCAGGCGGGGCGGGTGACCTTGCCGGCCTTGAGGCACGAGGTGCACACGTTGAGGCGCTTGGGCGTCCCCGCGACCACGGCGCGCACGCGCTGGATGTTGGGGTTCCAGCGGCGCTTCGTGCGGATGTGGGAGTGCGAGATGCTGTGCCCGAAGCCCGGGCCCTTGCCGCAGACGTCGCAGTTGGCAGCCACGGTTTCTCCTGATCGTCGTGCACGTCGCGCACGCAGCGGCGACGTCCTGAATGGTCTGTAGGGTGTCCGGCCCGGTGTCCCTCGGCGGCTCCTCGACGACGTCGAGGGCGCGCGAAGCACCCGGGCAACCTCGTCAGGGTAGCCGATCCGAGGCCCTGAGCTCAAACCGGGTCCGCGTCGCGCGGATCACGCCGGACCCGGGGCGGCTCGCCCCACGACCGGGGGCCGGGTTGACTACCGTGGTCCCGACGACCGCCGGGTCGTCCGACCCGTCGCGCGCGGCCGGGCCGTCCCCCAGCGTACGAGGAGCCGTCCCGACGTGAGCCCCGGAGCCGACGTGGTCGACGCCGCCGTCGTCGTCGCGTGGGGTCGTGGCGGTGTCCACGCCCTCGCCCAGGCGCGTGCGTCGCTCGACCGCGTGAACGTCTTCCCCGTGGCCGATGCGGACACCGGCACGAACATGTACCTCACGCTGCTCGACGCCGTGCGGGCGCTGCCCGCGGGTACGGCGGACGCCGCGGGCCCAGCAGGCGGGGCGGGCGACGTGCTCGTGCGTCTCGCGCGCGGGGCGCTCGTCGGGGCGCGCGGCAACTCCGGCGTCATCCTCAGCGAGTACCTGCGCGGGCTCGCGCTCGAGCTCGCCGAGCACCGGACGGTCTCGGGGGCGGCGCTCGCCGTCGGCCTGGACCGCGCCGCGCGCACGGCGCGGGGCGCCGTCGCGCGCCCGGCGCCGGGCACGATCCTCACCGCGGCGGACGCGGCGGCCCGCGCGGCCGCGGACGTCCTCACGGACGGCGACCCCTCGCCCGGTGCCGTCGCCGCGGCGGCGCGGGACGGCGCCCGCGCGGCGGCGCTGCGCAGCACCGACGAGCTCGACGCGCTGGCACGAGCGCGGGTGCTCGACGCCGGGGCCCTCGGCCTCGTGCTCGTGCTCGGCGCGCTCGTCGCGGCGCTCGACGGGCGGACCGGCGGACCGGACCGCACGCAGATCGACGAGCCGGGCCGCGGGACCGTCGACGCCCGCCTCGACGGGCCCGGCGCGGCGCCGGAGACCCCCGCGCCGGTCGTGTCGGAGGTGCTGGGCATGATGTCCGGCATGACGCCGGTCACCGGGTCGTCCGCGGGGGCGGCGTCGGGGACCGAGGCCGCGCACGAGGGGGGCGAGTTCGAGGTGATGTACGTGGTCGACCTGCCGGGCGGTGCGCTCGCGGGCGCCGTGGGCGCGTCCGCGGCACCGGGGGAGCGGCTGCGGTCCGACCTGTCCTGGATCGGGGACTCCGTCGTGGTCGTCGGCGGCGCGGGCGACGACGGGTCGGGGCTGTGGCAGGCGCACGTCCACACCGACGACCCGATGGCGGCGGTCGTGGCCGGACGGGCGGTGCTCGCCGACGCCCAGGGCCGCGCGTCGCGGGAGCGAGCGGGGGCGCCCGTCGCGCTGCGGCAGGTCCGCGTGCGCCACCTGCCGGGGGCGCACGGGCACGGCCATCTTCCGGAAGCGGCGGGCGTCACGGCGGACGGCGGCCCGTCGGACGAGCCGGGGCTCGTCGCGGTGACCAGCTCACCGGGGCTCGTCGCGGACCTCGCGCGCGCGGGCGCCGTCGTGCTCCTGCGCGACGAGCCCGGTGCGCCCGACCTCGCGGCGCTGCACCGCGTCGCCGTCGACGCGCGCGCGGCGCACGTCGTCGTGCTGCCCGGCGGCGACCTCCCCGAGCGGGACGTCGAGACGCTCCGCGCGGCCCTGCGCGAGGACGGCGTCGAGTCGCTCGAGGTGCTCGCGGCCCCGACGGACCTGCACGTGACGGTCGCGCTCGCCGCCGCCCAGCTGGTCGACGGCCCCGGTCGCGTGGACGCCGTACGGTCCGCTCTCGCCACGGTGCGCACGTCCCGGGCGTCGGCGGCCGGGACGGACGACCCCGAGGCCGCGCGCCGGCTCGTCGGGCTCCTGGAGGGCCTGCTCGAGCGTCCCGCCGAGGTCGTCACGGTCCTCGCGGACGACGACGTCCCCCTCCCGGCGCTCGACGCGCTCGCCCCCGCGGCCGCCCGCGCCGGGGCCGAGCTCGTGCTCCTGCGCTCGGGCCGGGTCGGCGGCACGGTCGCGCTCGCCGCGGAGGGCGCCGTCGTCCACCACGGCACGGACGAGGCGGTGGGCGCATGACGGACCGGCTGGCCGAGCCGCTGACCCGCGCCGTCGGGACGCGCAGCGCGGGACCGCTCGCGAAGCTCGGCCTCGAGACCGTGGGCGACCTGCTGCGCCACTACCCGCGCCGCTACGGCGACCCCGGCCGTCTCACGGACCTCGGCGGGCTCGCCCTCGGCGAGCACGTGACGATCGTCGCCCAGGTCCGCAGCGCGACCGTCCGGCGCATGCGCAACCGCGCGGGCGCCATCCTCGAGGCCGTCGTGACGGACGGCCCGCAGCAGCTCTCGCTCACGTTCTTCGCCAAGAGCCCCAACGTGCTGCGCTACCACGAGCAGCGGCTCGCGCCGGGGCGGCACGGCCTGTTCACGGGCGTCGTCGGCCTCTACCGGGGCACGCGCCAGCTCACGCACCCCGACTACAAGATCATCGGCATGGACGACGACGCCGAGGACGCCGAGAGCGCCGTCCTCGAGGCGAGCAGGCCGATCCCCATCTACCCCGCGAGCGGGAGCATCCCGAGCTGGAAGATCCAGCCGGCCGTGCGGACGGTCCTCGACCCGCTGCGCGAGGAGGACGTCCCCGAGCCGCTGCCCGACGCCGTCCGCGAGCGGCGCGGGCTCGGCACCCGGCTCGAGGCGCTGCGCGACGTCCACGAGCCGTACGACGAGAAGCAGTGGCGGCGCGGTCGGGACAGGCTGCGGTACGAGGAGGCGTTCGTCCTGCAGGCCGCGCTCGCGCAGCGGCGTGCCCGGGCCGCCGCCGAGCCCGCGACCGCACGCCCGCCCCGGCCGGAGGGCGAGCCGGGCATCCTCGCGGACTTCGACGCGGCGCTGCCGTTCACGCTCACGCAGGGACAGCGCGAGGTGGGCCGGGAGATCGCCGACGACCTCGCGCTCGCGCGCCCCATGCAACGGCTCCTCCAGGGCGAGGTCGGCTCCGGCAAGACCGTCGTCGCGCTGCGCGCGATGCTCCAGGTGATCGACGCCGGCGGCCAGGCGGCGCTCCTCGCGCCCACCGAGGTGCTCGCCGCGCAGCACGCGCGGACCCTGCGGGCGCTCCTCGGGCCGCTCGCCGAGGGCGGGTTCCTCGGGGGCGCCGACCACGGGACGCGCGTCGCGCTCCTCACGGGCTCGCTCGGCGCCGCGGCGCGCAAGGAGGCCCTGCTGGACGCCGCGAGCGGCGCGGCGGGGATCGTCGTGGGCACGCACGCTCTGCTCTCCGAGAACGTGCAGTTCGCCGACCTCGGGCTCGTGGTCGTCGACGAGCAGCACCGGTTCGGCGTCGAGCAGCGCGACGCCCTGCGGGCGAAGGCCCGCACCTCCCCGCACCTGCTGGTCATGACAGCGACGCCGATCCCGCGCACCGTCGCGATGACCGTGTTCGGCGACCTCGAGACGTCGTCGCTCACGGAGATCCCCGCCGGGCGGTCGGGCATCACGACGCACGTCGTGCCCGCCGGGAACCCCACCTGGATGGAGCGGACGTGGGCGCGCGTGCGCGAGGAGGTCGACGCCGGGCACCGCGCGTACGTGGTGTGCGCCCGCATCCACCCGGACGAGCCGGATGCTGACGCGGGCGGGACGGGGGACGACGACTTCGACGACGTCCCGGACTTCCTGCTCGATCCCGACGCACCCGACGCCGTCGAGCGGGCGCCGCTGCGCGCCGTGCTGGAGGTCGCGGAGGAGCTGCGCGCCCACCCGCGGCTCGCCGGGCTGACGGTCGGCGTGCTCCACGGCCAGATGCCGCCGGCCGAGAAGGACGCCGTGATGGCCGACTTCGCGTCGGGAGCGGTCCAGGTGCTCGTCTCCACGACGGTCGTCGAGGTCGGCGTCGACGTCCCGGAGGCCACGGCGATGGTCGTGCTCGACGCGGACCGGTTCGGCATCTCCCAGCTCCACCAGCTCCGCGGGCGCGTCGGGCGCGGGTCGGCCGCCGGGCTGTGCCTGCTCGTGTCGACCGCGCAGCCGGGCACGCCCGCCGCGACGCGCGTCGAGACGCTCGCCCGCACGACGGACGGGTTCGAGCTCGCCACCGTCGACCTCGAGCTGCGCAGCGAGGGCGACGTCCTGGGCGCCGCGCAGTCAGGGCGCGCGAGCTCCCTGCGCCTCCTGCGCGTCGTCAAGGACGCGGACGTCATCGAGACCGCGCGGGCGGACGCGGCGGAGGTCGTCGCGCAGGACCCGGACCTCGCGGACCACCCGGCGCTCGCCGCCGCGATCCGCGAGCAGCTCGACCCCGAGCGCGAGGAGTTCCTCGAGCGTGCGTGACGGCGGGGCGCCGCGGCGTCTGCGTAGGGTGGGCGCGTGACGAGGATCGTGGCGGGAACAGTCGGTGGGCGCACGCTGCAGGTCCCGCCCCGCGGCACGCGACCGACGAGCGAGCGCGTGCGGGAGGCGATCTTCTCCCGGCTCGAGCACCTCGGCGTCGTCGACGACGCGCACGTCCTCGACCTCTACGCGGGCTCCGGCGCGCTCGGCCTCGAGGCGGCGAGCCGCGGCGCGGCCGACGTCACGCTCGTCGACTCCGCCCGGGTCGCGGCCGACGTCGCACGACGCAACGTCGCCGCCCTCGGCCTGTCGAACGTGCACGTCGTCGCGCAGCCGGCCGAGGCGTTCGTCGCGGGCGTGGCGGCGGCCGCGGCGCAGCGGTCGACGGACAGGGACGCGGCCGGGGCGTGGTCCCCGGGGCGTGCGGGCCACGGCCCCTTCCACCTCGTGCTCGTGGACCCGCCCTACGACGTGACGGCCGAGGCGCTCGAGCGCGTCCTCGCGCACCTCGCCGTGCCCGGCGTGCTGGACCCGGCCGCCGTCGTCGTCGTCGAGCGCTCGACGCGCACGCCCGAGCCGACGTGGCCCGCCGGCTGGGAGCTCGTCGCGCACAAGGACTACGGCGAGACCGCGGTGTTCTTCGTCGGCCCGGAGCTCCCCGACGACGCATAGCCCGCCGCCCACCCGTGTCCGGCCCCACGTCTCCGTCGACCAGGTGGTTCTGGCTCGTCCGGGTCGGCTGACGCGCCAGGATCGCCTGCTCGGCCTGACGGGACTGCCTGGTCGGTGGGCGCGTCGTAGCGAGCCCTGCGGCTCGCGGCGGCAGTCTCCGGCGGGACCGGCGGGTCAGGCCGTCGGGGCTCGGGTCTCGGCCGGGGCGAGGGTGCCGACGGGCACGGTCGCGAGGGCGGCGGGGTCGTCCGGGTCGACGAGGCGGACGCGGTCCCCGCCCGCGGCGTCGAGCAGGCGGCGGGTCGCGGCGTCGTCGGCGAGCGTGCCCTCGCTCTCGCGGAGGTTCTCCGCGAGGAAGGCGCACAGCGGCGCGGCCGGGACGTCGTCCTCGGCGGCGCGCGGACCGAGGGGGAACGACACGAGGAGGAGCGCGGGCACGCGCTCGCCGCCCGGGCCGTCGCCGGGCTGGAAGTAGGGGAGCGCCAGGACGCGCGCCCCGAGGCGCGCGTAGAACCGGAGCCGCGCGACCGGGTCGCCGTGGGCCTCGCTGCCGGAGTGGTGTGCGGGGTGCTCGACCTCGCCCACGACGACGAGCGGGTCGAGCGCGCGCCAGTCGTCGAGCGCGGTGGTGACGAGACGACGGCCCACGCCGCCGCCGCGGCGTCCGGGGGCGATCGCGAGGTAGAGCACGAGGAGGACGCGCGCGTCGGCGAACCACTCGCCGACGACGCCGGCGACGACGCGGCCGTCCTCGACCACGCCGAGGCTGCGCAGCCGCCCGCTCGCATGGGCGTCGAGCAGCTCCTGCTCGTCGACGAGCTCGGCGGGCGGGAACGACGGCACGAGGACGTCGCGGTGCAGCGAGCGCAGCAGTGCGGGGTCGGTGAGCGGGACGACGGCGGGGGTGGTCACGTCGACCATCGTCGCGCCCGACGCCGGTCGGCGCGCGCCCGGCCGCGCCGCCCGGGTCCGGCGGCCCCCGTGTACTACCGTGACGAGGTGACCACAGCCGTCTGTCCCGGGTCGTTCGACCCGATCACCCTGGGCCACCTCGACATCGTCCGCCGTGCGCGCGCCCTCTTCGACGAGGTCGTCGTCGGCGTCGCGCGGAACGCGTCGAAGTCGGCGCTCCTGAGCGTCGACGAGCGCGTGGACCTCGCGCGGTCCGCGGTGCGGGACGCGGGGCTGGACGGCGTCCGGGTCGAGGTCGTGCCGGGGCTGCTCGTCGACTTCTGCCGCGACGTCGGTGCGACGGCGGTGGTCAAGGGCCTGCGCGGCGGTGCCGACTTCGACGCGGAGCTGCCGATGGCGCTCATGAACCGGCACCTCGCGGGGATCGAGACGGTGTTCGTCGCGGGCGACGCGGCGCTCCTGCACGTCGCGTCGTCGCTCGTGAAGGACATCGCGCGGTACGGGGGACCGGTGGACGACCTCGTCCCGCCGGGGGTGGGCGACGCCGTCCGGGCGGCGCTGGCACGGACGCAGGGGACCAGCAGGTGAGCACGACGGGAAGGACCGGGTACGTGAGCGAGCAGCAGGGCCGACGGCCGACGCACGAGGACCGCGCGGGCGAGGAGGCGCAGGTCGGGTTGAACGCGATCCTCGACGACCTCACGCACCTCGTCGAGTCGGCGCGCACGATGCCGATGTCCGCGTCGGTGCTGGTGCACAAGGGCGACGCCCTCGCGCTCCTGGACGAGCTGCGGGGCGCGCTGCCGGAGCAGCTCGCGCACGCGGACGAGGTGCTCGCGCAGGCGGACGCCGTGCTCGAGGACGCGCACCGGCAGGCGGAGGAGATCCTCACGACGGCGCGCGCCCGGGCGATCGAGCTCGTGCAGACGGAGCAGGTGGTGGTCCAGGCGGAGGCGCGCGCCCGCGACATCGTCGACGAGGCGCAGGAGGCGGCTGCCGTGCTGCAGCGCGACGCCGACGACTACTGCGACCGGCGGCTCGCGGACTTCGAGGTGGACCTCGGCAAGCTCCTCGCGCAGGTCCAGGCCGGCCGGGCGAAGCTCGCGGACCGGCTCGGCGACCGCTTCGGCGACGCCGACGAGTCGCCGTTCCCGGCGACGATGCGCGAGCGCGGCGGGGAGCGCGCGGCCCGCTGACGGGCGTGCCGGTCGCCGGGCGCGACCACCGTCGTGGTCGCCACCGCGAAGGTGGCGACCACGGCGTCGGGTGACGTAAGATCGATGTTTGGCTCGTCGCGTCACGCGTCGACCCGTGCCTGGCAGCCGCCGTCGAGCGGTCGCCGGCCCCCGACCATCGTTGACCACCGTCCGCGGGCGCCCACGCCTGCGGGCTCCGATCCTGGAGCGCACCATCACCGCCGAGAAGACGTCGCCGCTCGTGCTCGACACGCACGAGCTCGGTCGGCGACCCGGGAGCATGCTGACGGTCCGCCGGACCGTCCCCGCGCCGGCCGACCTCGGGACCGCCGTCATCGGCATCCCCGAGGGCAGCGAGCTCGAGCTCGACCTGCGTCTCGAGGCCGTCATGGAGGGCGTGCTCGTCTCCGGGACGGTGACGGGGCGCGCGGTCGGGGAGTGCGTGCGCTGCCTCGACACGGTGCACGAGGACGTCTCGGTCGAGCTCGGCGAGCTGTTCGCCTACCCGGAGCGCGCGAAGGCCGCCGAGGAGTCGGGCGACGACCTGGAGGACGCCGAGGACGTCTACGAGCTGGACGGCGACCTCGCGGACATCGAGCCCGCGCTACGGGATTCGGTCGTCACTGCACTACCATTCAGTCCGGTGTGCCGAGCGGACTGCCCGGGGCTGTGCTCCGAGTGCGGTGCGCGCCTGGCGGACGACCCGGGCCACACCCACGAACTTGTCGACCCTCGGTGGTCGGCGCTGGAGAGCATGTTCGACACCTCGAACGTGTCCGACGAGACGAAAGAGAGCTAGCCGTGGCTGTTCCGAAGCGCAAGATGTCGCGCAGCAACACCCGTGCGCGTCGTTCGCAGTGGAAGACGACCGCCGCGAACCTCACCACCTGCCCGCAGTGCAAGGGCGACAAGCTGTCGCACGCGGCGTGCCCGACGTGCGGTACCTACAAGGGCCGCCAGTACGCCGAGGCGCTGCGCACCGAGCACGCAGGCTGAGGCGCGTGGCACCGGCTGCACCGGCATCCGGTCTTCTCGAGAAGCTCGGGGTCCATCTGGACCCCGAGCTTCTCGTGCTTGCGCTCACGCACCGGTCGTTCGCGCACGAGAACGGCGGCATCCCCACGAACGAGCGTCTCGAGTTCCTCGGTGACACCGTCCTGGGCCTCGTCGTCACGGAGACCCTCTACCGCCGCCACCCCGACCTGTCCGAGGGCGAGCTCGCCAAGATGCGGGCCGCGACCGTCTCGCAGAAGTCGCTCGCCGCGATCGCGCGCCGGCTCGGCCTGGGGCAGTACGTGCTGCTCGGCAAGGGCGAGATCCGCACGCGCGGCAACGACAAGGACTCGATCCTCTCCGACACGGTCGAGGCGATCATCGGCGCGGTCTACCTGAGCCACGGCCTGGAGCCTGCCCGCGGGCTCGTGCTCGGGCTCGTCGAGCCGACGCTGTCGGCGGCGGCCGGTCTGGGCGCCGGGCTCGACTGGAAGACGTCGCTCCAGGAGGCCGCGGCCGCGGCCGGGCTGAGCGCGCCGTCGTACTCGAGCGACGCCGTCGGGCCGGACCACGCGCGGGTCTTCACGTCGTACGTGCACCTCGACGGCCGCCTCTACGGCACGGGCAGCGGGACGGCGAAGAAGTACGCCGAGCAGGAGGCCGCGGAGCGTGCGTACCGCGCGCTCGCGGCGGAGCAGGCCGAGCGCGAGGCGGCGTCCGCGGCCTCGCCGGTCGCGGCCGAGGACGCCGGTGCCTGAGCTGCCCGAGGTCGAGACCGTCCGTGACGGTCTCGCCCGCCACGTCGTGGGCGCCCGCGTCGTCGACGTGGAGGTGCTGCGCGACTACAGCGTGCGGCGCCACGAGGGCGGGCCGGCGGGCTTCCGCGACGAGCTGCTCGGCCAGCGGCTCGGCGCCGCGGTGCGCCGCGGCAAGTTCCTCTGGCTCCCGCTCGAGCCCGCCGCCGGGTCCGTCGACGGCCCCGCCGCCGCCCTGCTGGCCCACCTCGGGATGTCGGGCCAGCTCCTCGTCCGCTCCGGCGTCGCGCTCGCGGACCGGGCGCCGCACCTGCGGGTGCGCGTGGTGCTCGAGCACGACGACCGCACCGCCTACGGCGCGCAGGCGCTCGACTTCGTCGACCAGCGCACGTTCGGGCACCTGTCCGTCCAGGACCTCGTCCCGACGCCCGACGGCGCCCCCGGCGGCCTCGGCTCCGACCTCGCCGCGGTCCCGGCGCCGGTCGCGCACATCGGCCGGGACCTGCTCGACCCGTCGCTGCGGCGCGACGACGTGGTGGACGCGATCCGGCGTCGTCGGACGGGCGTCAAGCGTGCGCTGCTCGACCAGACCGTCGTGTCCGGGGTCGGCAACATCTACGCGGACGAGGCGCTGTGGCGCGCCCGGCTGCACTACGCCCGCGCGACGGACACGCTGCGCCGTCCCGAGGCGCACCGCCTGCTCGACGCGGCGGCCGAGGTCATGACCGAGGCCCTCGCGCAGGGCGGCACGAGCTTCGACGCGCTGTACGTCAACGTGAACGGGCAGTCCGGCTACTTCTCGCGGTCGCTCGCCGTGTACGGGCAGGAGGGCGAGCCGTGCCCCCGGTGCGGCACGCCCGTCCGGCGCGACGAGTTCATGAACCGCTCGTCGTACACGTGCCCGCGGTGCCAGCCGCGCCCCCGCAACGGCCGCTGGTAGACCCCGGAAGCG
>VFQP010002745.1_pt1 | contig 19094 bp, 21 predicted proteins | sample 3512351 | NCBI WGS metagenome assembly VFQP01 (sample SAMN10412372, study PRJNA504923) | tailings metagenome | isolation source: Relicate 1 Philex TSF1 revegetated site | place: Philippines: Tuba, Benguet | collected 2017-08-29
TTCCAAAGCGGTAGCCTGATGTTAGCACCGGCAGCAAAAAACACACCGGAAATGTTCAAGAACACAGGGGAAGCGGGTCGTGGATGCATTATCAATCACACAACAGGGTCTGCGTATTGCTGTGATTGGCGCCGGCATATCCGGTCTGGCCAGTGCATGGCTGCTTGCCCGCCGACATCAGGTCACGCTGTTTGAAGCGGGCGAGTACCTCGGCGGCCACACCAATACCGTGGATGTATCGTTAGACGGCCATAGCAGCCCGGTGGACACCGGCTTTCTGGTTTTCAACGACCGCACCTATCCCAACCTGGTGGCCATGTTCGACGAGCTGGGCGTGGCATCGCGTCCCACCGACATGTCGTTTTCCGTGTCGATGGACCACGGGCGCGTGGAATGGGCCGGCACCAGTCTCAACACGGTGTTCGCACAACGCCGCAATGCGTTTTCGCCAACGTTCCTGGGCATGCTGCGCGATATCGTCCGCTTCAACGGCGCCGCGCGACTCAACCTTGCGCACGCGGACAATACCGGCTGCTCGCTCGGCGACCTGCTGAGCGCCGGCAACTACGGCCAACCGTTCCGTCAGCACTATCTGCTGCCGATGGCCGCGGCAATCTGGTCGTGTGCCACCGCCGATGTGCTGCGCTTTCCCGCCGCCACGTTCCTGCGCTTCTGCCTGAACCATGCGCTGCTGCAGATTACCGGTCGTCCACAGTGGCGCACCGTGTGCGGTGGCGGGCGCGAGTACGTGCGGCGCATAGCCGCGCAGCTCGACGACGTGCGCCTGCGCACTGCGGTGCGCGCGATACGGCGCGACGAAGACGGTGTCAACGTGATGACCGATCACGGTACGGAGCGGTTCGACGCCATCGTGCTGGCTACCCATGCGCCGGACAGCCTGCGCATGCTGGCGGACCCCAGCGATGCCGAACGCGATCTGCTGGGGGCCGTGCGCTATGCACCCAATGTCGCCATCCTCCACACCGATCCCACGCTGCTGCCGCGCCGCCCGCGCGTATGGTCGGCATGGAACTACCTCGGTGGGCAGCGTGCCGACATGTCGCGGGCGGTATGTGTCAGCTACCTCGTCAACCAGCTCCAGCCGCTACCATTCAGCACGCCCGTGGTGGTCACGCTCAACGCCTTCAGGGATCCGGCGCCCGGCGCCGAATTACGCCGCTTTACCTATCAGCATCCGCTGTTCGACCTGCGCGCGATTGCGGCTCAGCAAGCGCTGCCTGCGCTGCAAGGGCGTTGTCGTACCTGGTTTGCCGGCGCGTGGACCGGATACGGCTTCCATGAGGACGGCCTGAAGTCCGCGCTACGCGTGGCCGGCGATTTCGGCGCACTCCCCAACTGGGCCCGCCTATGAACCCCAATGCCTGGTTGCTGCACTGTCGCGTCATGCATGACCGCCTGCGGCCGGCACGCCATCGCTTTGTCTATCCGGTGTTCTGCGTGCGCTTGAATATCGATGCGCTGCCACAACTCAACCGGTGGTGGTTCGGCGTCGACCGCGCGCGTATCGTCAGCCTGCGCACCGATGACTACGGCGCGCGTAACGGCAGTGACCTGTCCGGATGGATGCGTGCGCGACTGCGCGCCGCCGGCCTGCCCGACGATGGCGCAATCTGGTTGCAGACTTTCCCGCGCATCTTTGGCTACGTGTTCAACCCGGTCAGCTTCTGGTTCTGCCATGACCGCGACGGGCATCTGCGGGCATTGGTGGCCGAGGTCAACAATACATTTGGCGGGCGCCACGCGTACCTGGTAACGGCCCCCGATCTCGGGCCGATCCACGACAAGACCGTCCTCGCCACGCGCAAGTTGCTGCATGTGTCACCGTTCAACGATGTGCGCGGCCACTACGCCATGCATGTGCGTGAATCCGATGGCACGTCGTTTGTCGGCATCGACTATTTCGACGACCAGGGCATGCTGCTTCGCACCTCGATTGGTGGCCACAAGCATCCGCTTACCGGCATGTCCATGCTGACCGCAGTGCTGCGTCAACCGTGGCTGACGTTGTCCGTCACGCTGCGTATCCACTGGCAGGCACTGCGGCTCTGGATGCGGGGCACGCCTTTCCACGGCAAGCATCCGCCCTCGCGCGCCGAGCCCCCCCTTGACGATATTCGCCCATGAACCGCTCCACCTTCGGTCTGCGTGCCTTGTCCCGTTTCGCAAGCGGAGAAATTCCCCTGGCGGGCCGCGCGTTCCTGGCCATGCTGGCGCGCGTGAAGGTGGGCCACCTGGTGCTGACGCTACCGGATGGCGCAGAGACGATCTTCGGCGATCCGCACGCTTTGCCGGGCGCGCGCCTGACGCTCCGCGACTGGCGCGCGTGCGCCCGGATCCTGCGTTCCGGCGATATCGGTTTTGCCGAGGCGTGGCGCGATCACTGGGTAGACAGCCCGGACGTGACCGCGCTGCTGCGGCTGGCGCTCCGCAATGAACCCGCGCTGCCGCGTACCATTGCCGGCACATGGTTGTCGCGCCGCTGGTATCAGATCCGGCATCTGCTGCGCAAGAACACGCGCACCGGAAGCCGTCGCAATATCCACGCACACTACGATCTTGGCAACGACTTCTACGCGTTGTGGCTCGACGATACCTTGTCTTATTCCGCCGCATGGTTCGCGGGAGGCACAGGAGATGCGGGACAGTCTTTGCACGACGCGCAGGAAGCCAAGTACGCGCATATCTTCGACACACTGAATTTGCAGCCCGGCATGCGCGTGCTGGAAATCGGTTGCGGCTGGGGTGGCTTCGCCTTGCATGCGGCCCGACGCGGCGTGAGCGTGCACGGCATCACGATATCGCCCGCGCAACTGGCACTGGCACAGGACCGCGTAACGCATGCCGGCATGGCCGACCGCATCACACTGGAACTGCGCGACTATCGCGACCTGGACGGGTGCTATGACGCCATTGTCTCGATCGAGATGTTCGAGGCGGTGGGCGTGGCCTACTGGCGCACGTATTTCAACACGCTGCACGCGCGTTTGCGCCCAGGCGGCCAGGCGCTGGTGCAGTCGATCACGATGGCCGAGCACCGCATCGACGCCTACCGCGCCAGCAGCGACTTCATCCGCGAGTTCATTTTCCCGGGCGGCATGCTGCCAAGCCCTGAACGCTTTGCCCGCGCCGCGGCGCGATCCGGCCTGTCGAACCGTACCGTGCTGGCCTTCGGCCACGACTACGCCGAAACGTTGCGGCACTGGCGGCAACGGTTCATGGCTTGCCGCGAGCAGGTCATGGCGCAAGGCTTCGACGAAGCGTTCATGCGGCTGTGGCAGTTGTACCTGTGCTATTGCGAGGCAGGATTCGACGAAGAGCGCACGGACGTGATGCAGTTTCTGCTCACGCGCGAGGCATAGCATGCCACGCCTGCTGACCGCACTCGTACTGGCGATGGCTTCGCTGGGCTGCGCGGCAGCCGAGGGCTGGCACGCTGAACTGCCGCAGGCACAGCTCAGCGGCGAGGGCGAGTATCGCTGGTTTGGCGTGCGCCTCTACACGGCGCAGCTCTGGGCCGCGCATCTGCCAGCAAGCATCGACTCACCATTCGCACTGCAGATTACCTACGTGCGGGCCTTCACCGCCCGCAGGCTGGTGGACACCAGCATCGACGAGATCCGGCGCATCGGCAGTTCGAACATTACCGATGCCACGCTCGAACGCTGGCGCGATGCACTGCGCAAGGTAATTGTTGATGTTCGTGCCGGTGACAGCCTGACCGGTGTGTACCTGCCGGGTCAGGGTGCCCGCTTCTATGCCAACGACCGCGAGACGGGCCAGATCGACGACACGGCGCTCGCCCGTGCCTTCTTTGCCATCTGGCTCGATCCAGCCACCCGAGCGCCGGCCTTGCGGTTGAAATTGCTGGGGCGATCCGAATGAACACGCGCGGCAATGCCCGACTGGCCGCCTACGGCGCGCTTGGCCTGCCGCTGGCCATGGCCGCTTTGCCGGTGTACGTCCAGGCGCCCGCGTACTACACCACGCGACTGGGCCTGTCGCTCTCGCTCGCCGGCGTGGTCATGTTCGCGGCGCGTCTTTTCGATACCGCCCAGGATCCGCTGCTGGGCCGGTGGATCGACGCACTTGCGCGGCGCGGGCGTCTGCTTCCGGCAATGTGGCTGGGTGCGGTATTGCTTGCCGCAGCCTTTGCGGCGCTCTGGTTGCCGCCGATCTCCGGTGATACACGGCTGGCGATCTGGCTCGCCGTCACGCTCGTGGCGGTCTATGTGGGACACAGCCTGCTCAACGTCGCCTATCTGGCCTGGGGCGCGCGAATCTCCAGCGATGACCGGACGCTCACACGGGCAGCGGCATGGCGTGAAGGCGCGGGACTGGTCGGTGTCCTGCTTGCCAGTACCTTGCCCGCCTGGCTGTTGTCCGCGCCAAACGCCGAACCGCACACGGCAATGACGTTCTTCGCGGCACTGTTTGCCGTGCTGCTGACGTGCGGGCTCTGGACTCTGGTCCGCTTCGGGCCATCCTGGCAGGTTGCGCCAGGCGCCACACCGTCGCCGTGGCGCACGTTACGCGCCAACCGGGCGTTTCGCGCGCTGTTGCTGCCCTACTTTCTCAATGGCCTTTCGGTTGCGATTCCGGCCACGCTCGCCGTCTTCTTTATCGAGGACCGATTGGCCGCGCCACGCGCAGTAGCGCCGTGCCTGGCGCTGTACTTCGTGGCGGGTGCGGCAGGATTGCCAGGCTGGGTGCGGATCGCCGCACGCATCGGCGCCATCCAGGCCTGGCGCATCGCCATGCTGCTGGCCGTGCTGGCCTTTGCCTGGGCCAGTCTGCTTGGTCCCGGTGACTTGATGCCGTTCCTGTGCATCTGCACGATCTCCGGACTGACCCTTGGTGCCGACCTGGCACTACCCCCGGTCTTGCTGGCCGCGCGCATTCCGGCAGGCGAAGGTCCCGCCGCCTACTACGGCGTCTGGACCCTGCTGGGCAAACTGTGCCTGGCAATAGCAGGCCTGACCTTGCCCGTGCTGGCATGGCTTGGCTATCAGCCTGGCACGCTGGCCACCGGCTCGGCCGGACATGCGCTGGCCTGGATGTATGCCGGCGTGCCGTGCGTGTTGAAACTCTGCGCCATGGCCTGGCTGACCTCCCGCCGGCGCACCTCACCGGAGCCGTCGCAATGAAACGCCTTGGCCGCTGGGCTGTCATGAGTACCCTGGCATGGTGCGCCGCCTGTTCCGCCCCGGACGTCTCGCACTACGCGGATCAGCAACCGCCGCTCGATGTGCCGGCATTCTTCCGCGGCAAGACCGAAGCCTGGGGCATGTTCCAGAAACGTAGCGGCGAGATCGTCAAGCGTTTTCACGTGAACCTGGAGGGACGCGAACAGGATGGCCGCTTCGTGCTGAACGAGGACTTTCGCTACAGCGACGGCACCACCCAGCATCGTACGTGGACCTTGACGCGCGCTTCAGACGGTAGCTGGCAGGGAACAGCGCCCGATGTAACCGGTCACGCTACTGGCCATGCCAGCGGCAACGTACTGCGCTGGCACTACACGCTCCAGTTGCCGGTGGACGACAAGACCTATGACGTGCAGTTCGACGACTGGATGGTGCTGGTGGACGAGCGCACCATGATCAACCGAGCGCGCGTCACGAAATTTGGCTTCGAAGTCGGACAGGTCACGCTGTTCTTCCGCAGGCCTGCCCCCTGATGCATGCCGGAACGATCCATCATGCACGGCCTGACCCTGAACCCCCGCTGGAATGACTGGACCGGCCAACGCGTATGGCTGGTGGGTGCCTCCAGCGGCATCGGTGCGGCGCTGGCACAAGCGCTGATGGTGCGTGGCGCACGCGTGGCGGTCTCTGCGCGGCGTGCCGATGCACTGGCCGCCGTGATCGATAACCACCCGCTTGGCATTGCGTTGCCGATGGATGCCAGCCACCCGCAAGACTGGGTCACGGCGCATGACACATTGCGCGATGCATGGCAGGACGTCGACATGGTGATTTTCTGCGCGGCGGAGTATCGCCCGCTACGCCCATGGGAAGTCACTGCCGACGAAGCGCGCCGCACCATCGATATCAACCTGGGCAGCGTCTATTACGGGCTGGCGGCCGTACTGCCGTCGATGCTGTCGCGCCATGCGGGCAGCCTGGTGCTGCTGGGCAGCGTAGCCGGATACATGGGGCTGCCCAACGCCACCATCTATGGCCCCACCAAGGCCGCGCTGATCAACCTGGCCGAACTGCTCTATGCGGAACTGCATCCACGGGGACTCGGCGTCTACCTGGTCAACCCGGGATTCGTCAAGACACGCCTTACCGCGCGCAACGATTTCTCGATGCCGGCACTGCAGACCGCGGAGGACGCCGCTGCTTCGATCCTGTCCGGACTGGCGCGCGGACGCTTCGAGATAGCCTTTCCCTCGCGCTTCACGCGCGTGATGCGGCTGGCCAGCATGCTGCCCTACCGGCTGCGCCTGGCGCTGCTGCAGCGCCTGATGAAAACCACCTGACGTTGCCCATGACAAACGTGACTGTTCCTCCCGGTGCATTGTCGGCCCTGCTGGACTGGTACGCCACGCTGACGCCGGAATCGTTATCAGCGCTCGGCCGCTTCTATCTGCCGCACGCGCGCTTTGTCGACCCGTTCAACGACGTGCGCGGTTACGCCGCGATTCGCCTGGTGTTCGACCACATGTTCGAAGCCGTGGACGCCCCGCGCTTTGTCATTGGCTCGCGGCTGATGGGGCATGACGAAGGCTTTGCTACATGGCAGTTCAACGGCGCGGTGCGCGGCCGGCAGTTCTCGGTTCCCGGCAGTTCCCATCTGCGCTTCGGCGACGATGGCCGTGTGGCCGAGCACCATGACTTCTGGGATGCGGCGGCACTGTGGCGCCAGTTGCCCCTGATTGGCTCGCCCATAAGCTGGTTGCAGCGGCGCTTCGCCGTGCCCGTGCCGTGATGAAGTTCCTGTTGCTTCTGCGCGGCCTATGCCTTGCACCGCTGCTGGCATTGGGCGCTTGCACCACGGCGGATGCGCTGAACGCACTGACCTCCGACGCCGCCTATGCACGCAATGCCGGCGTGCACTACGCCGAAGGCCGACGCGGCCTGCTGGATGTCTACGTGCCACGCCAGCCCGCCTGCGGCGCCAGGGCGCCCGTAGTGGTGTTCTTCTATGGCGGCACGTGGAACAGCGGCGCGCGTGCCGACTATGCCTTTGTTGCGGCAAACCTGGCCGCGCACGGCATCCTGACCGTGATTCCAGACTATCGGCTCTACCCCGATGTCACCTACCCCGACTTCCTGTTCGATAATGCCCGTGCCGTGGCGTGGACCTTACGGAATATCGCCAGCTTCCACGGCGACCCGGACCGGGTCTTCGTAATGGGCCACAGCGCGGGCGGCTACAACGCGGCGATGCTTGCGCTCGACGCACGCTGGCTCAAAGGCGCGGGGGCCGATCCCTCGCAACTGCGCGGCTGGATCGGGCTGGCCGGTCCCTACGATTTCCTGCCGATCGTCAATCCCGAAGCCAGACCCGTGTTTCACCACCCGAACTACCCCGCGGATTCACAACCAATCGATCATGTCACCCGGGCATCGCCGCCGGCATTCCTTGGGGTTGATACCGGCGACAAGCTGGTGAACCCGCAGCGCAATTCGGCACAAATGGCGCAGAAGCTCAACGCGGCGGGGGTTCCGGTAACGTACCGCGAATATGGGCATCTGTCGCATACGCTGCTGATCGGCACGTTCGCCGCCCCGCTACGCTGGCTGTCCCCGGTAAGCGACGACGTGTCGGCGTTCATCCTCGCGCAGTCAGGCTGCACGCCATGACATGCCGGACATGTGCATCCACTTGAAAAAATAATCGCCGGGGTGCATCCGTTGGCCTGGCTGGGGTGTAGAGCTCATGCAGCCATCGAGGCTTGCATCGATTGACGCCTGCTCAATACTTGGGAGTTCCACCATGTCTCGCACCATCCTGCTCTACGTAGCCACGGCCGCAGTCCTTTCCGCCTGCGCATCGCAAACACCAGTTGCGCCCACCACACCGGTTGCCGATGCCATTCGCGTACCCGCTGGCCACAAGATGACCATGCAAACGGTTGGCAGTGGCCAGTTGCTATACGAATGCCGCCTGAAGGCAAACACCACGGCCGACCATGAATGGACGTTTGTCGGCCCGACCGCGGTCCTCAAGGACCGTAGTGGCGCCACGATCGGCAAGTACTATGGACCGCCGGCCACGTGGGAATCCAGTGACGGATCAAAGGTGACAGCCACGCAGGTAGCCATTGCGCCAGGTGGCGACGGCAACATTCCGCATCAGTTGGTCAAGGCCAATCCGGCGCAGGGCAATGGCAGCATGACCGGGGTGACTTATATCCAGCGTGTAGCAACCAAGGGTGGCGTGGCACCGGCAACGCCATGCTCGAGTGCCAATGCTGGCGCAAGGCAAACCGTTGGCTACCAGGCTGACTATCTGTTCTGGAAGGCGTCATGATGCATTTGAAACGTCCGTTGGACGGATATGATGCGTCCATTGCCAATGCGTGACGCAGGAACTTCAATTGGGTGCCAATTCGCCTCATATCCAGGACGTGTTCGACTATGCGGGCGCCATTGCCGGCTGCGCGAGGCATGACACAGAGGCGCTACGCCGCCTCTACGACCATGCCTCGCCCTATCTGCTTGGCGTGGCCCTGCGTATCGTGCGCGACCGCCAGACCGCGGAGGATGTCCTGCATGACGCGTTCCTGAAGATCTGGAGTGCCGCTGGCAGCTACGATGGCACGCGCGGAGAGGCGCGCGGCTGGCTGTTCTCCATTGTGCGGCACGAGGCGTTGAATCCGGTGCGCAGTCGCATGCGGGCCATACCGGTCGATGAAGATGTAGCACAGGCGCTCGACGCGGAGGCAGCCATGGCAGCGTTCCCGACTCAGTTCGATGCGGCGGAACGGCGCGTGCTGGTGGGGCGTCTGGGCGAATGCCTTGGCGAACTCGAAATACCGAAGCGCGACAGCATCCTGCTGGCCTATCTCGATGGTTGCTCGCAAAGTGAAATCGCAAAGCGGCTCGGCGCGCCACTGGGCACCGTCAAGGCCTGGATGCGGCGCGGCTTGCGCGCGCTAAAGGAGTGCATGCAATGAGCGCCGGCACACCCGGTCCCGATGACCGGACTCCAGACGATGCAACGGATCAGCTTGCAGCCGAATATGTTCTGGGCACGCTATCACAATCGCGCCGCGAGGAGGTACAGCAACGCATGCGGGCCGACGCCGGATTCGCCGGACGCGTGCGCGACTGGGAAAACCGGTTCCACCCGCTGACGGCCATGGCCGAGCCGGTCCAGCCATCGGCAACGCTCTGGCACCGTATCGCCACCAGCGTTGGCCTGCGTACGCCCAGGCGTAATCCGGCACCGGGATGGTGGGGCACCCTGGCACTTTGGCGCGGGCTGGCGTTCGGCGCCACCGCATGTGCGATCGTACTTGCGGTGCTGCTGGGCCGGCAGGCATTCGCGCCACCGCCCGGTCCTCGCTTTGTCGTGATCCTGTCCGAGCCGCGCGACAGGACACCGGGATGGTTGATCCAGGCGTCCACGGACCGCAAACTGTCGCTGATTTCGCTTGCATCGCAAGCGGCGCCACCAAGCGATCGCAGCCTCCAGTTCTGGACCAAGGCCGATGACTGGGCAGGCCCGGTATCGCTCGGTCTGGTGCGCCCTGGCCAGCGGCTCGATATCCCGATCGACAAGTTGCCGCCGCTGCAACCGAATCAGTTGTTCGAGATCACGCTCGAGCCGCCCGCAGGCTCCCCGACTGGCCGTCCCACCGGGCCGATTCTCTATATCGGCCGGGCGGTCCGGGTCGGATAGTTGCGTCGGCAAGGACAAAGAACGACAGAATTTAATGCGCGCGACAAAAGATTGAATTCCACCCCGGCAGGTGGTCGGTGAGAATAGCCTCGACATCACTGTCCACTGTCTACTGTCGGCGCGGATACTCAACATGACTCGATCCGATCAGGGTTGCGCGGTTGCCTGGCAATGACTGCCGTGCGCCTGGCCCACCCGCTGCGACTCCTGGCCGGCGCGGCAATCTCCGTTGCGAGCTGGAGCGCGGCGGCATTGCCGATCGACCTGCCGGGCGCGATCCCCAATATGGTGGGAATCGGCATCGGCTCGACGACGGAATACGCCGGCGGCAACGAGCGCATGATTGGCGTGTTGCCCGGACTCCGGTATACGACTGACAGTGGCCGGCTACTCGAGTGGTATGGCCCGTACGCGCAGTTCAACTTTGGCGGACTGACCGGCTGGCAGTATGGACCGGCGCTCTCGCTGCGGCTGGGGCGCAACAATGTCGATGATCCGGTGGTAGCGCGCGTCCATGAGATCGATACGACCGTGGAATTTGGCGGCTGGGCCGGCTACGAGTACATCCACACCGGCACCATTCCGTATCGCCTGCGCGGCGGCATCAATGTCATGACCAACGCCGGCATCGTCTATGGCGGCACGCGCGTCGCCATCAACGGCAGTTTCTGGCTACCGGTACATCCTCGGGTCATGCTTGGCACCGGGCTGGGGCTGACTTGGGTCAGCGGCAGCTTCAACCGCACCTATTTCGGGGTGACGCCCGACGACAGCGCCGCAAGCGGCCTGCCGGTCTACACACCCGGTGGTGGACTGGAACAGGGTACGGCCTGGCTGGCGACGATCTATCAGATCGACAAGCACTGGTACGCTGGCGCCATGATCTATATGCAACGGATCACGGGCAGCGCCGCGGACAGCCCTATCGTCAGCCAGCGCGGCACACGCAACCAGATCACCTATGGCGCCGGCATCGCGTACGCGTGGCGATAAGACATGAACCCGTTCATCAATCATCCGGCCATCTTGTTTGTCGTCATGATCGTGATCATGGCGGTGGCAACCGGGATCGGCGCGCTTGTGCTGCGCCGGATCAGGCCCATCGCTGCCGAAGGGCGCGACGACTTCAATGTCGTGCAAGGCGCCACGCTGACACTGCTGGCCCTGCTGATCGGCTTTACGCTGTCGATGGCCGTGGGGCGCTACGACCAGCGCAAGAATCTTGAAGAGGAAGAGGCCAACGCCATCGGTACCGAATATCTGCGGGCGGACCTGATAGAGGGGCCCGGAGCCGAACAGATCAAAGGACTGCTGGTTCGCTATCTGGACCAGCGTATTCTCTACTACCGCACCCGTGACAGGGAACAGTTGAAGGAAATTGGCACGGCTACCAACCAGATCGAGGACGAAATGTGGCAGGCGGTGCGCACGGCGGCACGCGACAAACCTACCCCAATCACGTCGCTCGTGGTGGCGGGCATGAACGACGTGATCAACTCGCAGGGCTACACGGAGGCTGCGTGGCTGAACCGGATTCCGGTCGCCGCGTGGTTCCTGATGATCATCATCGCGTTCTTCAGCAGCGTGATGCAGGGCTATGGCGCGCGCGCGGAGATCGGCAAAACCGTGCTGTTGCTGGTCTTGCCGCTGACGGTGTCGCTGTCTCTGGCGCTGATCGCCGATATCGACAGTCCGCGCGGCGGCACGATCCGGGTGGTGCCGCAAAACCTGCTCAACGTGCAGGCATCGCTGAAGCGTTAGCGCGGCGGGCAGCGGTGGCCTACTGGCCAGCCGCCGAGCCCAATGCGGCCTTGACCGCCTCTCGCTCGGCAGCCGCCTGATCCATGTCGGCGCCGACATCGCCGGCTTCACTGACGCCGATGGAAAGCACCACCGAGCCCCTGGCCACCGGCACTGGAATTGGTGGAGACAACCCGGTACACGGCGTGCGCGTGCAGAGTGTTTCCTCCCCATTCAGCCTGACACGGGCCACGCTGACCGCCGCGGTACCGAGTTCGGCAAAGGTCGCCGCACCTTCGCTATTGACCACCAGCTGTTTTGCCACCAGTGCAAAAGACACCGCGATCCGCGATGGTGCGGCACTGGTGCCGCCAGCGGTCGTCGCTATCGAGTTGCCAACCCGCACATAAAGCGGGCGGAACTTGAAATAGTCGGTGAACTTGCCATCCTCGAATTTCTGTTCGATCGCCAGTACGGCAAGCAGGCCAGGTCGCGCCGGCATGTCGCCCTCGGCATAGCGCGCATAAACAGCGCACCTGACGCCGCGGAAGCTGGCGGTCGGAAAGCTCACGTCGACACTGCTGGCATTGAGGGCGCCCCGCTTCAACTGCTCCGGTTCCGACTTTTGTCTATCGGCATATAGATCGAACACCTGCCGGGTGCCGGCGACAACGAATCCCTGGCCAGCAGCCCCCTGCCCAGCGGCTCGTGCGCCATTGCCCCGTGATGGTGGCTCCATGCACCGCGCAGACATCAGCAGTTCGCGCAACCCCTGGTTCTCCGGCTGCTGCAGGATCACGCCAAGGTCCCTGTCGGTCGACCAGTCCTTGTAGGCGGACACCCAACCTTGCGCGGCCTTCTTGGGCTTGCCGCTGTTCTCGTCCGCCTTGAACCCGACCTTCTCACTCTTTGTTGCACAGCCGCCGACCAGCAGGCAACCGGCAACAATCCCCGTAAAGATCTTCACCCTGCACTCCGTGATCCAGGTGACTAGAGCATAGAAGCCCACGGAGGGCGGTGGATACCATCCAGAAGATTGAATAGCCGGGAGGCCACTACCCAAGCGGGCTAAACCGTGGCAGTGCGCAGCCACGCGCGCCAGCCGCCAAACGCGGTGATATCGCGTGCACCGCTGCTTTCCGCGAGCGCAAATGGTTCACAGATAAAGCCCTTGATCTGACGCCCATCGGCCAGCGCCACGGTGCCGATGCCCAGCGGCGCCGGTACATCGGCCACGAATTTGCCGAAGTGGCGCTGCGGCACTTCCCAGACTTCCACTTCAATTGCCGCACCGTGCTCCGCACGCGCCAGACCTGGCTTTGCCGGTACCGTGCCGGCCAGCGCGTAAAGGCTGTAGCATGCCGCCGTTGTCGTGGTCTCCACAAAGCGCGCACCAGCCTCGCGCAGTTGCCAGTTCAGCGGCTGGCCGCGCAAATGGGCGCCCACCACGGCCAGGGCCACGGTAGGCTCCTGGAACGGTAGCGGTGTCTCGGGCAGGCAAGCCGGGATGGACGTGTCGGCGAACAACGCCTGGATCTGCGTGCCCAGCACGGCCAGCCGATGGTCGGCACCGGCCGGCGCTATCAGTGTGACGCCAGCCGGCAGGCCATCGGCGCGCCGCACGCCGGGCACCGACAATGCGCACAGATCGAGCAGGTTCACAAAGTTGGTATAACGCCCAAGCTTGCTGTTCTCGGTTATCGGATCCGCCTGCACCGCTGCGATGGTTGGATGCGTCGGCGTGGTCGGCACGATCAATACATCGATCGCCGCAAACAGCGCCTGCGCCTGACGTTTGAGATCGGCCAGCCGGTACTGCGCGTTGAACGCATCGACCGCGTCGAACTGGTCGGCCTTGCCAATCACCGCAGCCACCGTGGCATCGATGTCCGCGCGTCGTTCCGCGAAGAACTCGCCTACGGCGGCGCGGCGTTCGGCCACCCACGGTCCGTCATAGAGCAGCGCCGAGGTTTGCGCGAGCGGTGTGAAATCGACCGTTTGGGGTTCGAGTGACAGGCCGCTGGCCATGATGTCGAGCGCGGCGGCAAAGGCCAGCGCCGCATGTGCATCGCCCTCGAAGTCGAGTTGATCGGGAATCGCCGCGCGCAACGGTTCACGCGGCAAACCCAGCATCGGCACGCGGCGCGCGTAGCTGTCCGCGTCATCGAAGATCGCGATGCGCGACAACACCGTCCATGCGTCCGCCACGTCGTGGGCGAACACCGAGATCGTATCGAGCGTGCGGCACGCGGGCACCACCCCGCCCTTGCTGACCAGGCCCAGCGATGGCTTCAGGCCAACGATGCCATTCAGACCTGCCGGCACACGGCCTGAACCGGCCGTATCGGTACCCAGCGAGAATGCCACGCAGCCCGATGCCACAGCTACCGCCGAACCCGAACTCGACCCGCCGGACACATAATCGGGCGCCGTGGTATGGCGCACCGCGCCATAGGGTGAGCGTGTGCCGACCAGCCCGGTGGCAAACTGGTCGAGATTGGTCTTGCCGATCAGCAATGCACCCGCATCGAGCAGCCGTTGCACCGCAAAGGCCGAGACCTGCGGCACATAGGTGTACTCAGGGCACGCGGCGGTAGTGGGCACACCGGCCACATCGATATTGTCCTTGACTGCGAACGGCACACCAAACAGTGGCAGGCGTTGCAGCACGCCGGCCCCTTCGCTGTTCAGCAGCGCACCCAATTCGGCGGCACGCTGCATCAGCAATTCGGCAGGAATGCGATGGATCCAGACCTCGGGCCGGTCGAACGTGTCGATCCGGCGCAATACCTCGGCCACACAGGCTTGCGGATCTAGCGAGCCAGCCGCATAGCGCTCGTGCAGCGCGGCAATCGAGGTGACGGGGGCGGATGCGGGTGCGGTGGGCTTGTTCGTGCTTTCCATCATGACGTCAGGTTCAGTGTTGATATTGCGAAGCGATGCGGCCTCGGATCGCAAACGCAGGCTGCAAAGTCAGGCTGCCGCATCGGTGGCTCGCATGCGCGCCAGATAGACTTCGTGCAGCGTGATCTTGCGCACTTCAGACTGGCTGGTGCTGATATGCGAGCGCAGCAACCGTACCGCTTCGTCGGCGCGGTGGGCCAGGATGGCGCGCAGGATCTGCGCATGCTCGTCGTAAGTGGTATCCACACGCGCACGCTTCGTGAAATCCAGCCGCCGAACGATACGGATGCGCTCGGTGATGTCCTGATGCACACGCGACATCTCGCCATTGCCAACGACCCGTACCAGCGCGCAGTGGAAAGCCTCATCGAGTTCACCCACGCGCGCCATGTCCGCCAGCCGCATACCCGGCTCGACCAGCCAGATCGTGCAGAGCTCCGCCAGCAGCGGCTGCAACGCGTCACGGTCCATCGCGCACAAACGCCGTACCGCCTCGGTCTCGAGCACCATGCGCAAGTCATAGAGCTGTTCGAGCTTGCCGAAGTCGAATGGCAGCACCCGCCAGCCGGCCCGGAAACTCACATCGACAAAGCCCTCCTGCTTCATGCGGAACAGCGCCTGGCGCACCGGCGTGCGGGATACGCCAAGCCTTTCGCAGACCTCGGCTTCGGTGAAGCGGTCACCGGGCACCAGCCGAAAATCCGCAATATCGCGCTTGAGCAGTGCATAGACGCTGTCCGCGCGCGACGTGCGGCCGTCACTCTCCGGCATCGGGTCCGCTTCGGACATCAGCGGCGTACCTCGCGCTGGAAAATCTCCAGGCTCTGGCGCTTGGCGGCGACAAAGCTTGCCTGCGACAGTGTGTCGACGGTACGCGGACGCGCGTCGGCATAGTCAAGGATCTCCGCCACCCGCGTCGGGCGCTTGGTCAGCAACAGGATCTGGTCCGCCAGATAAACGGCTTCCTCAAGATCGTGCGAGACCAGCAGCATGGTCGTGCCGGTCTGCATGAAGACTTCCTGCAGTTTTTCGCGGATAAACAGCGTCATCTCGAAATCGAGCGCCGAGAACGGTTCGTCGAGGAACAGCACTTCGGGCCGGGGCGCCAGCGCGCGCATGATCGAGGCAGTCTGCTGCTGCCCGCCCGACAACTCATACGGATAGCGGTTCAGGTCGAACTTGACATCGAACGATGCCACCAGCTCCGCCAGCCTGCGATCCACCTCGGCCTTGCTGCAGCCTTCGAGCAGCAGTGGATAGGCAATATTGTCGATGGTCCGCATCCACGGGAACAGTGCCTCCCGGTAGTTCTGGAACACATAGCCGATGCGCGTGTCCTTGAGCGACTTGCCGTCGAACAGGATCTCGCCGCGATCGATCGGGATCAGCCCGGCAATCATGTTGATCAGCGTGCTTTTGCCGCAGCCATTCGGTCCGAACACCGAAACGATCTTGCCCTTGGGGATGTCGAGATCAAAGTTGTCGTATAGCGGCCAGCCCGCAAAGTACTTGGTCAGGCCGCGGATCGTGATATGGGTGCCCGGCGGCCCAGGCCGGAATGCCGGGGTCGGGACATCGGCATGGCGTGCGGGAGTCAGGACTGTGCTCATGATTTACCTTCCGCTCCAGTGGACGATACGTCGTTCGACAACAAGGAATACGATATTGAGGAGGTAGCCCAGCGCGCCGGCAGCCAGGATGGCGGCATACATGGTCTTGACGTTGAGTACCTGCTGGGCGTCGATGATCGCGTGGCCCAGGCCATTCTCGGAACCGATGAACATCTCGGCGACGATGACGATCACCAGCGACATCGACACCGCCGAACGCAGGCCGACAAAGCTCGGCTGCAGGCTTTCCCAGATCAGCACATCGCGGAAGATGCGCCAGCGCGAGGCACCCATGACGCGCGCCGCCATCACGCGCTGCTTGCGCGCATTGATCACGCCGTACGCGCTGTTGAAGACGATAATCAGCATCGCGCCGAACGCGGCGATCGCGATCTTGTTGATCTCCGACACCCCGAAGATCAACAGGAACAACGGGATCAACGCTGACGACGGGGTCGAGCGAAAGAAGTCGATCACGAATTCCACGCTGCGATAGGCACGCTCGTTACTGCCAAGCAACACGCCGAGCGGCACGCCAATCACGGCCGCAATCGCAAACGCCTGCAGCGTGCGTGCCACCGTGACCGCGAAATCGGTCAGCAAGGCACCGCCGGCCAGGCCCGCGACCAATGCCGAGACCGTGTCGAACGGGCTCGGCAGCAGGATTGCCTTGATCCAGCCAAGCCGCACCACGGCATCCCACACGACAAACAGGACCAGCGGCCCCAACGCGGGCAACAACCGGTCGGCCAGTGGGCGGCGCGGCATGGCATCGGCCGAGGCCGGTGGCGACCACGGCTGCGCGGCTGCGCCGGCAGCCGCGCCCGATGGTTCGGAAGGCGAGAGTTGGCGCATGATCGTTACCCCTTGTAGAGCATCGTATTCACATCGACCTTGCGCGAGAAAATGCCTTTCTCCGAGAACAGGTCGTAGAACTTCTGGAAGTACGCCGCGTCGCTGGCCTTGAACTCGTCGTAGAACACGTAGTCGGACATCGGCACTTCGGATGTCAGCGGCCCCTCGATCGCGGTATAACCCTTGAGATACGGCCGCGCGTCCTGCGGCGACTGCTTGACCAGCGCGATGCCGCGCCGGTAGGCGGTCATGTAGCGCTTGGCCACATCCTTATTTTTGGTGAGGAATTCCGTGGTCAGACTCGCCGAGCCGCCGTGCCACGGCGCCAACGGATCGCCCAGGATGTAGCGCGCTACCACGCCGGCTTCAAGCGTGCGCGTGATGCCCTTGAGCCGCCCCACGGTGCCGGTTGGCTCGAGTGTGTACACCCCGTCGATCTGCCCGGCCGCCAATGCCGCGACGTGCTGGCCAATCGGCAACTCGGTCACGCTCATCTGGCCTGCCCCGGCGCGTTCAAGCATGGTCTTGGCCAATACAACGTTCTGCACGCCCGGGCCGCAGGCGACGCGCTTGCCTTTCAGCTCGGCCACCGACTTGATCGGGCTGTCCTTGGCGACCACGAATTCCTCGAGCACGAACTTCGCGTTGGTCGGGTTGGTGCAGAAGATCTTCAGCAAGCCTGGCTGGGCAATTTCTCCCAACGCCAGCGCGGCGGACGCCGTGCCATTGGCGCTGCCGTCGCAACGGCCTGCCAGCATGGCCTCGATGACTTGCTGCGCGCTGGCAAACTTGAGGGGCTCCACATCGAGTCCCGCTTCCTTGAAATAGCCCTTCTCCACCGCAGCGTAGAACGGCAAACCCGAGGCCACCGGCCAGAAGCCGATGCGCAGCTTCGAGGAACCCTGGGCCCGCACGATGGCCGGTGCTGCCAGCGCGGTCAGCGCGGCGCCGGCGGTTTTCAGCACGCGGCGGCGCGTTGTGGAAACTTCTGGGGCATCGGAGGGAGTCTGGATGACGGGCGCGAACGGAGTCTTGGACATCTGGGCTTCCTTGTATCAGGCGATGGTTGGCAGTGGATTGCTGCGTATGCAATCTTGAATCCAAGAATTGCAAACGCTGTGCCACATGCCCGACATGCGCCGGATTTGCCCCGGAGCCAGCCCGTCAGGCCCAGTAAAACTCCTTGTAAATCAACGGGAAAGACAGCGTTGAACCGATCCCGGCGGCAGGCGCCGGCGGGATGGCAGGTGCGGATTGGGGTCGGGTTGTGTGCACCGCAGCAGGGGCGCAGGCCCGTCGCCGGTGCGTGATGCGCACCAGCGCGTGGCAACGCGCTCGATGCTCGGTAGCGTTCAGTGGAGTCGCGTCGCCTTCGACGGGCGTCGTGAAGACTATGGAACCTGAAGACGACGCTGACAGCCTGCTGTGGCGGGTCGCGCGATGACTAGTTCAACGATCCCGGATCGCTGGTGGCGCGCTTCTGCTTGGCACGGGCAACAAAATAGGCGCCCACCTGCTTCTGCGTGACATAGCCGGTCTTCTTGGTATCGATCTTGTCGAAGTTCTTGGCAACCTCAGGCATGCCGGCTTCGGCTTCCTGGCGGCTCAGCTTGCCGTCACCGTCGGCATCGGCCTGCCGGAATTTCTCCGCGAACGCGGCTTTTGCCTCCTGGGCATTCTTTGGCGCGGGCTGCTGCTGGGCCATGGCCGGCAGCGCAGCCAGGGCCGCCGCCAGTACGCCCAATACCATCCAGTTCTTTCCAAGATGCATGTTCGTCTCCCATTTATGAGTGTCCCCAGCGGGGAACGACGCCATCATCGCGGTAAGTCCGGGCGGACTGAAGTGAAATGTATGGAAACAGATCTAAAAAATGTCTTCAGGCATGCGTCGCAGGTTGGCCGGAGCTTGGCTACGGCATGGCCACGGCTTAGTCGTCGCTCTTGTATCGCGCATCGAGTTCATCGTAAAGCGGCTTTCTAACCAGCCGCTGGCGTTCGTTGAACGGTGCCACGATGGCCGGGTCTTCATCCATCTGGCCATTCGCCTGCAGCTTGCCGAGCGCCTGCTGCATGCCGCGCACGGCGCCTTGCAGTGCGGCATTTGCGTAG
>VFQP010002746.1_pt1 | contig 19087 bp, 14 predicted proteins | sample 3512351 | NCBI WGS metagenome assembly VFQP01 (sample SAMN10412372, study PRJNA504923) | tailings metagenome | isolation source: Relicate 1 Philex TSF1 revegetated site | place: Philippines: Tuba, Benguet | collected 2017-08-29
AGATGGGAATGAGCATCAAAGCCGGAGGCGGGGGCGGAGGCCGGAGACGCAGGGGACGCCGCAGCGCGCCGATGAGCGAGATCAACGTCACGCCGATGGTCGACGTGATGCTGGTGCTGCTCATCATCTTCATGGTGGCAGCGCCGCTTCTGACCGTCGGCGTGCCGATCGAGCTTCCTCAGTCGCAGGGCAAACAGCTCGAAAGCAACAAAGAGCCGCTCACCATCTCGGTTTCGTCCAACGGCGATGTTTTCATCGGCGAGACGAAAGTCGGAATCGATGAGGTTGCCGAAAAGCTCAAGGCGATCGCGAAGAACGGCGTCGATGAGCAGATCTTCGTGCGCGGCGACAAGGGAATTACCTACGGCACGGTGATGCTGGTGATGGGCCGCATCAGCGCCGGCGGGTTCAAGAAGGTGTCGCTGGTGACGGAAGTGGAAGAAGGGGCTAGCGCCCAGTAATGGGATCTTTAGTGGGACCGATGGTTCACGTTTCAGGCCGGTAAGGCTGAAGCGATGATGGTCTGGAGAGGCGGTTACGGGTCGTGGGCCGGAGATGATGCTGGTCTCCGGAGCACGTACGAGGACGATGGCATGATGCAGTTTGGGCGGGGATTTTCGGCGCTCGTCGCCGGCCGCGCGACATCATTCCGGGCGAGGCTTCGCATGCTCCAAGGCGTGCGCGATCTCCGTGCGCGCGGAGGGTGCCCATGCCGATCGGCCTGACCCTCTCTTTCCTGCTGCATGCTGGCGCGATCGCGTGGGCTTATCTCGCAATGGCCTCCACGCCGCCGCTCAGGCCGCCGGAACCGGCACCTATCGAGGTCGCGATCATTACGCCGTCGGATCTGCTTGCGCTCAAGAAGGGCAGCACGACGGCGACCGAACTCGAGGCGAAAGCCAAGGAAAACCCGAAGCCCGAGGTCTCGAAGCTCGAGGCCGAGAAGCCGAAGCCTGTGACCGCGCAGGAGCTTCCGTCCGAACCTGCGCCTCCGCCAGAGCCCGAGAAGAAAGCTGCCGAGGCGCCGCCGCCTGAGCCGCCGAAGCCGCCCGAGCCTCCCAAAGAGGAGCCGCCAAAGCCGGATCCGATCGCCGAGAAGCTTGCCGCGATGCCGCCAGAGCCGCCGCCTGGCCCGACGCCGGACGAGTTGAAGAAGGCCGAAGACGAAAAGAAGGCAGAGGAACTGCGTCAGGCAGACGAGAAGCGCAAGGCCGAGGAGCAGAAGAAGGCCGAAGAGGACAAGAAAAAAGCGGAAGAGGAAAAAAAGAAGGCCGAGGAAAAGCGCAAGGCGGAAGAGAAGAAAAAGGCCGAACAGAAAAAGAAGCTCGCCGAACAGAAGCGCAAAGAGGACGAGAAAAAGAAGAAGCAGCAGCAGGCCGACCGGCTCGCGGCGTTGTTGGATAAAGATCCGACACGCAAAGGTGCGCCGAACTCCGCGACCGAGCCGCAGAATCCGACCGACTACACCGGGCCTACGGCGGGTGCGCGCGAAGGCGATGCGCCGGTTCTCTCGGTGCGTGAGCAGGATCTCCTGCGGTCTCAGATCAGCCAGCAGCTGCGCGGCTGCTGGAAGCTTCCGGGTGGCGGTGGCGGCATCGAGACCATGGTGGTGACGCTGCGGTGGCGGCTGCGCCCCGACGGCTCGCTCGAAGGAGAGCCGGTGCTGGATTCCCCGCAATCGAGCCCGGTGTATCAGATCGCAGCGGAGGCGGCTGTCCGGGCGGTCAAGATGTGCTCGCCGTTCACGCTTCCGCCCGACAGATACTGGGCCTGGAAATCAATCATCTGGGATTTTGATCCGCGCGAAATGCTGTAAGCGTTATGCCCAAACCGGAATTTCGCTTCTCGCCAAGCACTTTGGCGCCACGATTCCAATCGAAGATAAGGTCCATGATCGAATTTCGCCCGCAAACCCAAACCCTTCGAGCGCGCCCTATGCCCCTGCCGCAGCTGTTTGCCGCCGTTTTTGCCGTCCTGGCTGCGGCTTTGTTCTCGCCTGACGCTTCGGCTCAGGTGGACGATGCCTATCGCCCGCCGGCTGGTGGAGGCGGTGGCGGCGGTGGGTTTCAGGACCAGCTGCGCGACCAGGGTTACGAGGTGCCTCCTCCGGGAGGCGGCGGTGGTGGCGGCTTGCGCGGCGGCGGTGCAGACGGTGGCGCGGGAGGCGGCGGCGGTTTCACAGGCGGCGAGGGCGGCGGTCTGCGCGGCACGCAGCGGCAAGGTACGGTTGCGCCGATTCCGATCGCTATTCCGGTTTTCACGGGCGACGATCCGAAGCTCGCCGCCGATGTTGCCCAGGTGGTGATGGCCGACCTCGAACGGTCCGGCCTGTTTCAACCGCTCGATCCGAGCTCGTTTCTCGAAAACATTCGCGATGTCAACGCTTTGCCGCGGTTCCCGGATTGGCGGCAGATCGGCGCCGAAGCGCTGGCCGTCGGACGCGTGGTGCGTGGGGCGGACGGACGACTAACCTCCGAATTCCGGCTGTGGGACGTGACGAGCGGCAAGCAGCTAGCGGGGCAGCGGTTCACCACCGGCTCGCAGAACTGGCGGCGCGTTGGGCATCTCGTTGCCGACCAAGTCTATGAACGCCTGACGGGTGAAAAGGGCTATTTCGATACCCGCGTCGTGTTCGTCGATGAAACAGGCACGAAGGCGAAACGCGTGAAGCGACTGGCGATCATGGATCAGGATGGCGCCAACGTGCGGCTGCTGAGCCAGGGGCAGGAGCTGGTGCTGACGCCGCGATTCAATCCGGTCGCGAGCGAGATCGCCTACATGGCCTACACGCGCGACCAGCCGCACGTGTTTCTGATGAACCTCGAGACCGGCAAACGTGAGGTTGTCGGCGAGTTTCCGGGCATGACGTTCGCACCCCGTTTTTCGCCGGACGGGCGACGCGTGATCATGAGCCTTCAGAGCGGAAGCGATTCCAATATCTTCGAAATGGATCTCCGGACGCGCCAGACGCGCCAGCTGACCAATTCGGGCGCCCTCGATACCAGTCCGAGCTATGCCCCGGATGGGCGCGAGATCGTTTTCGAATCCGACCGGGAAGGGACCCAGCAGCTTTACGTCATGGGAGCTGACGGCACCAACGTGCGCCGGATCAGCATGGGTGAGGGGCGCTATTCGACGCCGGTGTGGTCGCCGCGCGGTGACTATATCGCCTTTACCAAGCAGTTGGCGGGGCGATTCCTGATCGGCGTGATCCGTCCTGATGGCTCGGGGGAGCGTATTCTTACGGAGGGGTATCACAATGAGGGTCCGACCTGGGCTCCCAACGGCCGCGTGTTGATGTTCTTCCGTGAGAGCCAGGGCGAGACAGGCGGGTCGAGAATCTATTCGGTGGACCTCACCGGGTACAACGAGCGAGTCGTGAACACCCCTTCATTTGGTTCAGATCCCGCCTGGTCGCCCCTCCTGAACTGATACAGTGTTTAACCAGACTTTAACCGGAGCTTAACCGGAGAGGGCTATTCTTGCATCAGCGCCTCTCGGGGAAGGCGATGAATTTCGCGTTGTAAAACAAGGTGTTCAATGCGACCGGCAGCGGTCGCGCATAGCCCGGTGGAGCACCAACAACGGAGTGGCATTTTCGCATCAACGAGGGGGGAAAACAGTGTCGTATGGCCCTCAGTTCTTGATCAAATCATGCCAGGCCGGTACCCAAATATTCGGCTCGTTGCCGAACAAGCATCAGGAGATAAGACCATGCAGGGTGTAAAGGGGCTGATCGTTCTTTCGGCTGCCGTTGTCGCTGTTGCGCTCGGCGCGTGCCGTCGCGAAGAAGCGGCGCCGTTGAAGCTCGGCGTCGAGGTTCCGACTGCCACGGAAGTGGCTCGCTAACGTCCGAATTTTTTCACTACTTTGAGACACAACAGGAGATACTACCATGAAGGGCGCTATCGTTCTCGCTGCCGCTATCGTTGCTGTCGCTCTCGGCGCTTGCCGTCGTGAAGAGGCTGCTCCGCTCAAGCTCGGCGCTGACGTTCCGGCTGTTGCCGACGTTCGCTAATAGCGAATTCAAAGTTTGATCTGAGCTTACGTTCAGGTTCGACTTAAAAACAGAGCTGTCGCAGCGCTTGCTGCGGCAGCTCTGTTTGTTTTGGACCTCCGCTTTCGAGAGGCGTCAAAGCGTTTCGGTGGTCGTTTCGGATGTTGGGTTCGATGCAAGCGGGTCCGATTGTGGCATCCGCCTGCCGGATTTCGATCCGCCGGCGTCGGGAAAGAATCGGCACAGGAATCGGCGTGAAACTCGGACGCATGGCCGCGACTGGCGCGCGTTGCGCAGATGCAGCCATTCGATGCTGTCCCCAGGCGAATTCGAGCCAGCCGCATTCGTTGCTTGCTGCGCTGAATTAGATCGCTCATTTTCAACGGCAAGCGACGCCGGGATGGCTTTGTGACGGTTTATCCGTCGACGTGTTACGGGCTTAGCCTTCCCTTGATGGCCAATAGAACACGGCCACGAGAGGCACGATCCATAAGAGATCAGGGCGGCGCATTGGGGAGAAATGCTCTCTGAGCAGCTCGGGGTGGTCGCGGTGCTAAACGCCGTTTGCCCTCTGAAGCGCTACTTCGTGGATCTTTTGACGCACGTAGTAGAGAGGGTGGCCACATTTTCGTACGATCGGCCGGTTATTTGGTTCGGTCGTGGGGAGTTACTTGGTTCCGGTGCGCACTAGGCCGCCGTCGAGCCGATGAAAGGATAACGTTTATGGCGCCTGCTTTTCGGGCCTCTAAATTTGCAAGCGCTCTCTTGCTTCTCGTGACGGCAGCGGCGGTCGTAGGCTGCGCCAACAATCAGAACGATCCGAATTCTCAGCTCGGGCCGGACGGCAAAGGTCCGATCACGCCCGGCACGCAGCGCGACTTCAGCGTGAATGTCGGCGACCTCGTCTATTTCTCGTCGGACAGCACGGATTTGACGCCGGAAGCCCAGTCCATCCTGCAGAAGCAGGCACAGTGGCTTCGCCAATACTCGCAGTTCACGATCACGATCGAGGGGCACGCCGACGAGCGCGGCACGCGTGAATACAACATCGCGCTGGGGGCTCGTCGTGCGACGGCGGTGCGCAACTACCTTGCGCAGAATGGCGTCGCGGCGAATCGCGTGCGGACGATCTCGTACGGCAAGGAACGGCCAGTCGCGGTTTGCAACGACATCTCGTGCTGGTCGCAGAATCGCCGCGCTCAGACGGTCCTGAACAACAGGGTCGCTTCTTAAAGCGGCATCGCGTTTTCGCGCATCAATCTGAAGGCCCGCGTCCAGCCGGATTGCGGGCCTTCCTCTTTCCGGCTGCCGGTATGGGCGGGCGCGCCGAGGCCGATCCGCAACTTTCATTGGATGGCCGCGGTTGAGCGGCGTCGGTACCTTTTCCGAATCGGATGCCGTCCCTTAAACATCTCTTGTGAAACTCGTTTTTGGCGGGCCACCTCGCCTCAGATGGCAAAGTTTGGCCGTATTGCAAGCGCAGAGGTTTTCCAACGATCCCGGCGTTTGGTTTGGTTCGAGCGCCCTGCCAAGATGAGGATGCCCATCCATGCGCACGCGATGTGCAGCGGTCGGCTTTAAAATTCGGGGCTTTGTGGCTGTTGGCCTGATGGCTGCAGCCGGTACGCTTGTTGTGTCTCAGACCGCCCAATCCCAGACCGCAAATTCCGGTGCCGAGTTCAACGAGGTGCCGATCGGGACGTTCTCCGTCGGGCGCTCCGCCAACGGTTTCTCGATCGTCGAACCGCCGGAAGGCGTGCCCGAATCGAAGCGCGACGGCGCTGAGGACGGCAGCGGCCGCTGGTTCTTCCAAGGCTGGGAACGTTCGCCGCCGTCGGATACGTCCGAGAGCCTTTACAAAGATGCGCGCGCTGCGCTCGAGAACGGACGCACGGATGAGGCGCAGGGGTTGTTCGAACGCTTGATCGCCGAGGCGCCGGGCAGTCCGCGTGCGGCCGAAGCCAGAATGCAGCTTGGCCGAATCTATCGCGGTGATGTCGGGAAGCCTGCCGCCGAAGCGCGGGCAATGGACACGAACGCAACGGAAACCGGTGCGCTTCCGGAGGCTGGCGCCCGCCAGACGCAGCTTCCCTGGTCAGGGGGAGCAGACGGATCGCGCCCCGCTTCGCTCAATGTTTCGCCTGCGCTGCCACGCGCTGCCATCTATCAGGCGCGGGTTTCGGCTACGATCGACGGCGAGTTCCTTTCGGATGCCGGCGACCGCGTGTTTTTCAGTGCGGGAAGCGCCAATCTCGGCATTCGCGCACGGGGTGTCATCCAATCGCAGGCGCGCTTCCTGGCGCGCTATCCTGATCTGACGGCCGTGGTTGAAGGCCATGCCGACGACGGCGCGCTTCCGAACGACGAAAGTACCCGCATCTCCCAAGAGCGTGCGTTCGCCGTGCGGGATCGCTTGATCGCCGAGGGTGTCGAACCCGATCGAATTACAGCGTATGGCCGCGGACGCGAGGAGCGGGTGTCCGATTGCCCGGCGCCGGAATGTCTGGCTCAGAACCGCCGCGCCGTTACTGTGCTGCTCAATGGGCGCTTGCGGTTTGGTGAACGCCCGTTGGGGCGGCGCGCCGACGGTGAAACCGCGGATCCTCAAGGGAGGCCGCCCGCGCAGTAGTCCCTGTGCGGCACTTGCGACATGACCTTCCTAATGGCCTTCACGTTGCCTCAGGCCTATGATGCGGCCACCAGATCAATGAAGGAGGGCGTTCGGCCCATGTATTCGTCCAAGCCTTTGTCGAAAGGGCGTGTGTTTGGAGCCGTGGCGGGCGCCCTGATCGGCCTCGTTGCGTTGGCAGGGGTCGGGTTCGCTCAGACGGTTCAAAGCCAGCAGCTGCCCGAGGTCAAAGGCGCGGCGCCGGCAAAGCAGCAGAAGAACGCAGGTCAGCCGCCAGCCGGTGGTGGAGATAGCGCGGGCTTGCGCCAGCGCGTCGAGCAGCTCGAAGAACAACTCGTCGATCTGCAGGTGGTGATCGGGACGCTGGAATCGCTGGCGCGGACGGGTGGGGCGCCGGCGGCGCCGGTTCGCTCCGAGGCAAGCGGCGGCGTCACGGCGAGCGACCGCGGACGGCTCGACAGCATCGAAACGCAGATCCGCGCGCTGACGGCTCAGGTCGAGCAGCTTGCAAGCGACGTGCGCAACGGCGCGCAGCGTAGATCCGATGCGGGTGGGGCGGGGCCGGGCTTTGCCGGCGAGGCGCCGCAGACGAGCCGGTTCGGTTCGACGACCGTCACCTCCGACCACGCCGATCCGATCGGTGCCCTAGCAGAAGCCAATCCCGGCGTTGGAGCAGGGGCTGCTCCGCAAGCGCCGCTTCCGCCGTCGACTTATGGCGCCGAGACGCTGCCGTCCGTCGGAGGCAGCGGTGGTGGTCAGGTCGCAGCCGTCGACCCCGCGGCGGCAGGCAATCCAAAGCAGGTCTATGAAACAGCCTACGGGCATCTGCTGCAGCAGGACTATGGGGCCGCGCAGGCCGGGTTTCGTGAATTCCTGAAAAACTATCCGCAGGACCCGCTTGCTCCCAACGCGCTCTACTGGCTCGGCGAGGCGCACTATGTCCAGCGCAACTACGCCGATGCGGCCGAGGCTTTCGATCTCGTGATCTCGGCCTATGGCACCAGCGGCAAGGCAGCGGACGCGCAGCTCAAGCGCGGGATGTCGCTCGCGCAGCTCGGCAAGCGGCAGGATGCCTGCACCAGCCTTCGTGCGGTCGCCTCGAAATATCCCAGTGCTCCGGCGCATCTCAAGGCCAAGGCCGACAGCGAGCGGCAGAGGATCGGTTGCCCGTGACGGAGCCTCCGGCGCGTGTCGTGTGATGCCGGCTTCTGGAGCACAGCTTCGAATTTGTACGCGCGCAAGACGTGAGACGTTCGTCACTGTCTTTATGATCCGCACAGGAGCGCGTTGTGGCTGATCCCGCCACCAGCTGCGGTCTCGATCCCGCCATGCTGTTCGCGGACGCGCTGTCTCCCTATAAGCGCGTCGTGCTCGCGGTTTCCGGCGGGCCGGATAGCATGGCGCTGATGACGCTGGCAGCGCGCTGGGTCGCGTCCGGCAAGGCGCCGCGCGGGCTTACGGTGGATGTGGCCACCGTCGATCACGGTCTCCGGGCTCAATCGAGCCACGAAGCCGAATGGGTCGCAGCGCGCGCCAAGGCTTTCGGTTTTTCGCACACGACGCTGGTCTGGGGTGGGGAGAAGCCCGGTAGCGCAATCCAGGAGCGCGCGCGGGAAGCCCGTTACGCCTTGCTCGTCGCGCACGCCGGACGTTTGGCGCGAACCGGGCCAGGTGGTCCGGTCGCCGTGGTGACGGCGCATACCGCCGATGATCAGGCGGAAACGCTGATCATGCGTCTCGGACGGGGGAGTGGTCTCGATGGGCTCGCCGGCATGGCGCCGTCGCGGCGTTTGCTTCCGGATGGTTCCGTTCAATTGGTGCGTCCGCTGCTCGGGCTTTCGAAGTCGGATCTCGCGGATGTGCTGCGGGAGACGGGGGAAGACTGGCTCGACGATCCCAGCAACGAGCGCATCGTCTTCGAGCGTGTGAGGCTCAGACGCGCCAACGCGCATCTCGCGGCACTCGGCCTTTCGAATGAAAAGCTTGTGTTGAGTGCCGCTCGTCTGCTGCGCGCGCGCGATGCGCTCGAGCAGCTCACAGCTGCGAGGCTGGATGCGCTCGCGGATCTGCATGGCGGGGCCTATGCGTCCCTCGACAGAGAGGCATGGCGGCGGGAGTCTGCGGAGCTTCGGGTGCGGATGCTGGCGCGCCTGCTGGTTGCGTTCGGCGGCAACGCCAAGCCAGCGCAGCTCTCGCAAGTGGAAGCGCTCGAAGCGGTACTGGCCCGCGACAAGGCGGTGGCGCAGACGCTTGGCGGGTGCATCGTGTCACAAGGGCGAACGACGCTGCGCCTCTATCGGGAGCCGGGCCGGAGCAAAATTCCCGAGCTCGTGCTGGCGCCGGGCGAAGAGGTGCTGTGGGACTGGCGGTTTCGTATCAAGTACGAGGCGAGCGAGGAGCCGCAGGACGACGGCGAGGACGCCCTCGGGCCTGTCCACGTGCGGCCGCTCGGACTACAAGCTTATGCAACCCTTAGGGGCAATCTTGCGGCCAAGGATCGCCCGCCAGCCCGGGCCGCCGACGGTTTACCGGCAATTTGGTCGGGGGGCCGTCTGATCGCGGTTCCGAGCCTCTCCGGCTGGGCTGAGAGCGACGGGCGCTTCTCGGCCGTCTTTCTTGGGCTCGATGCCGGTTGAGCCGCGGGCGGGCTTGCCTTGCGGGCCTCGGCGGCCGATGGCGCGCACCGGTGCTCACGGGGGCTTTCACCAAATTACAGCGATACATCGTCGTAGGGGTTCGCAAACGGGCCATTCAACTTGGCAAACGGGGCCTTGGCACCTATCTTACCGAACAGTTAGACGCGGAACGTTCCGGCCTTGTCCCTGGTGCCGGATTTCTCGGGAAAACAGATGAATCCGAACTTTCAGAAGCTTGCGATCTGGGTAGCGGTTTTCGTGCTGCTCGCGGCGCTCTTCAACTTGTTCAATAATCCGTCGCAGAGCCGGCGCGGAAGCGAGATCAGCTATTCCGATTTCTTGAGCGCGGTCGATGCGGGCACGGTGTCGGAGGTGACGCTGGCCGGCAATCGCATCTACGGAACGATGCGCGACAACGCTACGCCCTTCACCAGCTATGCCCCGGCCGATACGGGGCTGGTCGAGCGGCTGAAGGCGAAGGATGTGAAGTTCAAGGCGCGGCCGTCCGACGAGGACGTGCCGTCGATCCTGTCGGTCATCCTCAACTGGTTCCCGATGCTGCTGCTGATCGCGGTGTGGGTGTTCTTCATGCGCCAGATGCAGTCCGGTTCGGGGCGCGCCATGGGCTTCGGGAAGAGCCGCGCCAAGCTGCTCACGGAGCGGCAGGGCCGCGTGACGTTCGAGGACGTGGCCGGTGTCGACGAAGCCAAGGCCGATCTCGAGGAGATCGTCGAATTCCTGCGCGACCCGCAGAAATTCCAGCGGCTCGGCGGACGCATTCCGCGCGGCGCGCTGCTCGTCGGTCCTCCGGGTACCGGCAAGACGCTGATCGCGCGCGCGGTCGCGGGTGAAGCCAACGTTCCGTTCTTCACGATCTCGGGCTCCGATTTCGTCGAGATGTTCGTCGGCGTCGGCGCAAGCCGCGTACGCGACATGTTCGAGCAGGCCAAGAAGAACGCGCCCTGCATCATCTTCATCGACGAAATCGACGCCGTCGGCCGCCATCGTGGCGCCGGTCTCGGCGGCGGCAACGACGAGCGCGAACAGACGCTCAACCAGTTGCTCGTCGAGATGGACGGCTTCGAGGCCAACGAGGGCATCATCATCATCGCGGCCACCAACCGGCCGGACGTGCTCGATCCCGCGCTGCTGCGTCCGGGCCGTTTCGATCGCCAGATCGTGGTGCCGAACCCCGATATCGCGGGCCGCGAGAAGATCCTCAAGGTCCACATGCGCAAGAGCCCGATCGCGCCGGACGTCGACGCCAAGACGATCGCACGCGGTACGCCCGGCTTCTCGGGCGCCGATCTCGCGAACCTCGTCAACGAGGCGGCCTTGCTTGCGGCGCGCCGCAACAAGCGGCTCGTGACGCAGACCGAGTTCGAGGACGCGAAGGACAAGGTCATGATGGGCGCCGAGCGCCGGTCGATGGTCATGAGCGAGGAAGAAAAGCGCAACACCGCCTACCATGAGGCGGGACACGCCATCGTCGGCCTCCTGGTGCCCTACGATCCGCTGCACAAGGTCACGATCATTCCGCGTGGCCGCGCCCTCGGCGTCACGATGAACCTGCCGGAAGGCGATCGCTACAGCCGTACGCGCCAGTGGTGCGAAGCGAGGCTCGCGGTGCTGTTCGGCGGACGCGAGGCGGAGATCATTTTGGGCGGCCCCGACAACGTGACAAACGGCGCGACGGGTGACATCCAGATGGCGACGCAGCTCGCGCGCGCGATGGTGATGGAGTGGGGCATGTCCGACAAGCTCGGGCGCGTCCGCTACAACGGCAACGAGCAAGAGGTGTTCCTCGGGCACTCCGTGACGCAGACGAAGTTCATCTCGGATGAGACCGCGAAGCTCATCGACGAGGAAATCCGCAGCCTCATTCACGACGGCGAGGCGAAAGCCAAGCAGTTGCTTAACGACAACCTCGACAAGCTGCACGCGGTCGCGAAGGCGCTGCTCGATTTCGAAACCATCTCGGGTGACGAGGTGGCTGGCATCATGCGCGGCGAGAACATCGTGCGCCGCGACGATGACGGCTCGAAGGGATCGGCGGGTCCGGCAGTTCCGACGGCCGGGCGCAGCCGCCCGCGCGAGGAGCCGGGTACCGGCGGCATGGAGCCCCAACCTCAGGCTTGATGGGCCTTGTTAGGTTCGACTAAGTGTTCTGAACGGCCGCGATGTCGTCGCGGCCGTTCTGCTTTTCTGACGCCGGAATTCTCCGCCGCGGTCCGTGGAACCGATTGATGCAACGCTCTCTCTACATTCGTCCGCTCGGGATTTATGCCGCCCGGCAAGGCGCCGAGACACAGGAGCTTCCGCAGGAGATCTGGGGCGGGTTGCCGCTCGCGGGCGGTCCGCTTGCGTTTTCGGCGCTCGAGGTTCTCGAGCGGAGCCCGCGCGGCACTCTCCGCCGGACCATCGGGCTCAGCGATCTCTTCGAACGTGACTGGGGCCGCAACACACTGGCAGCAGCCGATCTCCTGGAGGAAGTCCGCACGCCCCGCGCCCGCCTCGCGGGGCTTTCGCTCGATCGCACGCGGATCATGGGGATCGTCAACGTTACGCCCGACAGCTTCTCGGATGGCGGTCAGCACGACAACGCGGCGGCGGCGGTCGCGCATGGGCTCAAGCTTGCGGAGGCCGGGGCCGATATTCTCGATGTCGGCGGAGAGTCGACGCGTCCCGGCTCGGATGCCGTGTCGCTGGACGACGAGCTTCGCCGCGTGATCCCGGTGGTCGAAGGGTTGCGCGCCAAAACCGAGGCACTGATTTCCGTCGACACACGCAAATCCGAGGTGATGCGGCGCGCCGCGCAAGCCGGTGCCGACATCCTGAACGATGTTTCTGCATTGACGCACGATCCGCGCGCGCTCGATGTGGCGGCGGAAAGCGGTCTGCCGATCATGCTGATGCACGCGCAGGGCGACCCGAAAACGATGAACGACAATCCGCAGTACAGCGATGTCGTGCTCGATGTGTTCGATTTTCTCGAGCAGCGGATCCGTGCGTGCGTAGCGGCCGGGATTCCGAAGGCGCGGCTGATCGCCGATCCTGGCATCGGTTTCGGCAAGCATTTGCACCACAACGTCGCGGTGCTGAATGCGATGAGCCTTTACCACGGCCTCGGCGTTCCCGTCCTGCTCGGGGCCAGCCGCAAGAAGCTGATCGGGCAGATCTGCAACGTCGAAGACCCGAAGGCGCGGGTTCCGGGCTCGATCGCGGCGGCACTGCATTCCATCTCGCAGGGCGTTCAGATCGTGCGGGTGCACGATGTCGCCGAGACGCGGCAGGCGGTGGCGGTTTGGGAAGCTGCCCAGGCCGGGTCGGAGAGCGGGCTCGGGTGAGCGGGGCGTAGATTCGACCTTAATTTGCACCTGATAAGGTTGCAGTTTGTAAGGCATTTCGCGGTACACTGGCGGGTGGCACGCGATGCTGCGCGCTGTTGAAACCTCTGAGTGACGCGCCGGGCCGAGTAAGGCCCGAAGCGCTCAGGGTTTAAGTTTTTGTTGAGATTTTCCGCGCGCCTTTGCGCCCGCGACGGGTGGGCCTAAAATCGCGCGATCTGCGCTTCGGGGTGAGGGAAACACATGACACGCCGCTATTTCGGTACCGACGGCATTCGTGGGCTCGCCAACCGGCACCCGATGACGTCCGAAGTTGCGCTGAAAGTCGGCATGGCCGCCGGCAAGCTGTTTCAAAGCGGCACGCATCGTCATCGTGTGGTCATCGGTAAGGACACGCGGCTGTCAGGCTACATGCTCGAGGCGGCGCTGATGAGCGGCTTCACGTCGGTCGGCATGGATGTGTTCCTGCTCGGGCCGATGCCGACACCGGCCGTTGCCATGCTGACGCGCAGCTTGCGCGCCGATCTCGGCGTCATGATCTCGGCGTCGCACAACCGTTACGACGACAACGGCATCAAGCTGTTCGATCCCGACGGCTACAAGCTTTCCGACGACATGGAGTTGGAGATCGAGCGGCTGATCGAGGGGCCGAGCGAGCCGCTCCTGGCTTCCGCCGACAGCATCGGGCGCGCAACGCGCGTCGATAGCGCGCAAGAACGCTACATCGAATTCGCAAAGCGCACGCTGCCCAAGAACCTCAAGCTCAACGGTCTGCGGATCGTGATCGATTGCGCGAACGGCGCGGCCTACAAGGTAGCTCCCGAAGCGCTGTGGGAACTCGGCGCCGAGGTGATCAAGATCGGCGTCGATCCCAACGGACGCAACATCAACTACAAGTGTGGATCGACGGCGCCGGAAGCGCTGATCGAAAAGGTGCGTGAAGTGCGCGCCGATATCGGTATCGCCCTCGACGGCGATGCCGACCGCGTGGTGATCGTCGACGAGAAGGGCCATATCGTCGACGGCGATCAGTTGATGGCGGTGATCGCGGAAAGCTGGAACCGGCGCGGCCGGCTCAGTGCCGGCGGTATCGTGGCGACGGTCATGAGCAATCTCGGGCTCGAACGCTATCTCAAGGAGCAGGGGCTTTCGCTGGCGCGTACGCCGGTCGGCGATCGCTACGTCGTCGAGCACATGCGCCGGCACGGCTACAATATTGGCGGCGAGCAGTCCGGGCATATCGTGTTGTCGGATTTCACCACGACTGGCGACGGGCTGGTTTCTTCGCTGCAGGTGCTCGCGTGCGTCGTGGCGACGGGCAAGCCCGTTTCGGAAGTGTGCGCGCGCTTCACGCCGCTGCCGCAGGTGCTGCAGAACGTGCGCTATGCCAATGGCAAGCCGCTCGAGGACAACCGTGTGCGCCGCGCCATCGAGGGCGCGCAGAAACGTCTTGGCGAAGCCGGACGCCTCGTGATCCGGCCCTCGGGCACCGAACCCGTTATTCGCGTGATGGCAGAGGGCGACGACGAGAAGCTCGTCAACACGGTCGTCGGCGATATCGTCGAAGCGGTGAAGGCGGCGGCGCAGGCTGCTTGAGAGCTGTTCGCCTGCTGTAAGGTTTCCGCTCGCCTTTTCGTTAATGAAAGGTTGCTTCACGCTGAAGCTGCGTGAGGCTTCGCTGCCGCACCGTGTGGCTCCTGTGCGCTCGCGTGCCCCGAAACGAGGCGGCGCTTAAGTCCGTATTAAACGTTCTCGGACAGATTTCCTGGATCAAGTGCTGCGTCGGTTCTCGGCTCGCGTCGACGCGCGACGCCGCATGTGAAAGGGACAGTCATGAGACTTCTACGCGTATGCGCCCTCGCGGGCGCAGCCGTCAGCGCAGCTTTGCTTCTCGTATCCGTCGCGCCGGTCCAGGCTGCTGATCTCGGATATGGAAGCGTGAAGGATCTTCCGCCGCCTCCGTCAGGCCGCGCTTGGTACCTCAAGGGTACGATCGGCATGAAGAATCCGGAGCCGGATTCTATTTGGACGAACGGTCACGGTAACGACGGCTATCAGACCGGTGATTTCACGGTTCATCACGTCGATATCAAGAGCACGGCGCTGTTCGGCATGGGCATCGGCATCGAGCACAGTCGCTGGCTCCGTTTCGACGTGACGGGCGAATATCGCGGCAAGCAGCTGTTCGTGGCGCAGGATTCGTATCAGAGTGGACCGTGCGGCAGTCCTCCTGATCCGGCGGTTTGCGGTACGAACGAATACACCGCCGATCTCGAAAGCTGGCTCGGCCTCGTCAACGCTTACGTCGATCTCGGAACCTGGCGTGGGATCACGCCGTATGTCGGCGGCGGTATCGGTGTCGGTGCGATCACCGTCATGGGTTTCAAGGACGTGAATGTTCCGGCGAACAGTGTCTATTACGGCGACAAGGACAAAACCACGACCAACTTCGCGTGGGCGCTCTATGCGGGTGTGAGCTACGACGTGACGCCGCAATTCACGCTGGATCTTGGATATCGCTACACCGACCTCGGTAGCGTCAAGACCGGTACGGCATCGAACTATCTCGGGACCGATACGTATCAGGGACTTGAGATCCGGGACATCGTCTCGCACGACCTGCTGTTTAGCGCGCGCTATCGCCTCGATCAGCCGCAGCCGGCCTATCCGGTGGCATTCAAATAAGGAATTGAAGGCGCGGCCCAAGGTTTCTCGTAAGGGCTGCGTCTTCGTAGGTTTGGCTGGAGCGCGCTTGTCGGTTTTCGAACCGCAATCGCGCTCCAGCTTTTTTATCGAGACCATCCTTCGTGCTTCGCGCCGATGGCCTGAAGCGGATATTTGTTTACGTAAACGGGTCGCATGTGCCGGCCCGTTTGCCATTTTTTGCGCCCGTTAACGATGTCAATTCGGGCCGTCACGGCTGCTTTATGCGGTCGTGAGAAAAAGCACGCGCGCGGCCATAATTTCGTCTCGAAACGGCCGCACACGAGCCATCGGATGACGGCCGTTCCCAAGCGGCCCAGATGAGCCCGCCCTATCAGATTTCTCAGCTCCCAGCGGAAAGGTCACGCCCCGTGAAGCAGGCCCTTGTCGTCACGCTTTTGTCCCTCATGCTGCCCATTGGGGTTGCGCGCGCGGCGGAAGTCGAAGCGATCTCCAGGATCGACGCGGTCACGGTTTATCCGATGGGCGCCGAAGTTCTGCGTGTCGCCAAGGTTCAGCTTGAGAAGGGCGATCATACGATCGTGTTTCGCGACCTGCCGGCGGGTGCCGTCGAAGGCTCGATCCGCGTCGAGGGGAGCGCCACAGGCAAGCTTGAGATCGGTTCGGTCGATACGCGCAGGATGTTCGTTCCGCGCACCGATGCGGATGCCTCCGTCACCGAGCGGCGGCGCATCGAGGTCGAGATCGAAGCGCTTCGCGATGACCGCACGCGGCTTGAAGCCCAGGTGCAGGGCGCCGAGACGCAGAAGACGCTGATCGGAAATCTCGCGCAGCTTCCGACGCGGCCGGCGCCGGCCGCGGGCGCCGAGCGCAGCGAGGACTGGACGTCCATCCTCACTCTGATCGCGGCGGGTTCAACCGAAGCGCAGCGCGTTATCCAGGAAGCGCAAGTCCGCATTCGAGAGACCGATCGCAAGATCGAGGAACTCGAAAAGAAACTCGGTGAGATCGCGCCCGAGCGCACGGAGCGCACCGAAGCGAAGGTTTTCGTCGTCGCGCAGTCGGCGCTCGAAGCCGACATTACGGTGCGCTACCAGGTGGCACACGCGTCGTGGACACCTCTTTACGATGTGCGGCTCGCGACCGGTGCCAAGACCGTGGCGCCCAAGATCGATCTCACGCGCCGCGCAGCAATCAGTCAGAAAACCGGCGAGAGCTGGAGCGATGTCGCGCTGACGCTTTCGACGACGCGGCCGACGGCTGGCGCGTCGGCACCCGAACTCAGGTCTTTGATCGTCGATTTCGAACCGGAAGCGCGTCCGGTTCCGCCGCCCGTCGCGATGCAGTCGGCTCCGGTCGGTCGTATGGCGGGGGATGACGCGCCGAAGCCGGAAGCTGCGCTGGAGGCGGACGCACGCGACAATGACGGCCTGGCGGCAGGCGGTGCGCTGCAGCGCAAGCGGGCGGTTCTAGCCGAACGACCGGCTGAAGTGGTGCAGGCGCCGTTCCACGCGCTCTATGCGGTTCCGGGACGCCTCACCATTCCAGAGACGGGGGAAGCAAAGCGCGTTCAGCTCGGCGCCGAGGCTGTGGAGCCGCAGCTGACAATCCGCGCCGTCCCGAAGCTCGATGCCAAGGCCTATCTCTACGCCAAGTTCACGCTGCCTAAGGGATCGCCGCTGTTGCCGGGCGCGGTCTCGCTGTTCCGCGACGGAACCTTCGTCGGCACCGGGCGGCTTCCGATGCTGTCGCCGGGCGAAGAGCACGAGCTGGGGTTCGGGATCGACGACCTCGTGCGCGTGCGCCATGCGGTTGCGCAGGAGACTCGCGGGGAGACCGGCCTGATCTCGACCTCGCGCACCGACAGCCGCAACTATCTTCTCTCGATCAAGAGCATGCATGAGCGGGCGATCGCGCTCTCGATCTTCGATCAGATCCCGGTTTCGGCCAATCAGGATATCAAGGTCGAGCTGACGGGACGGACCACCCCCAGCAAACAGAATGTCGACGACAAGCGCGGCGTTCTCGTGTGGGAGGGGAAACTCGAACCTGACCAGGAGCAGACCATCGAATTCGGCTACCGGGTCTCCTGGCCGTCATCCAAGTCCATCATTTATAGGCAGTAATTGCCGATTTGAGGGGGAGCCGCAGGCGGCTTTTTCAGTGAAGATCGATCCTGGTAAACGACGCCTGGGACGGGCGGCGGATAGTTGTTGGCCAGCGCCGTGACGAGCGCTAAATGTAGGCCAGATGGTTCAGGCCCCGGCTCGATCAGCCGGGGCCATTTCATGACAAGTGGTGGACACGCGAATGGCTAACGTTGTCGTCATCGGCGCCCAGTGGGGCGACGAGGGGAAGGGCAAGATCGTCGATTGGCTCTCGGAGCGCGCAGATGTCGTGGTGCGCTTCCAGGGAGGGCACAATGCGGGTCATACGCTGGTCATCGGCGACAAGACCTACAAGCTCTCGCTGCTGCCGTCTGGCGTCGTGCGCGATGGCAAGCTCGGCATCATCGGCAACGGTGTCGTCGTTGATCCGTGGGCACTCATTGCCGAGATCGAGAAGCTCGAAGGCCAGGGTGTCACCGTCAATCGTGACAAGCTCCGGATCGCCGAAAACGCGACGCTGATCCTGCCGTTCCATCGCGAGCTCGATGTGATGCGCGAGGAGGCGGCGGGCGACGGCAAGATCGGTACCACCGGGCGCGGCATCGGCCCCGCCTATGAGGACAAAGTCGGGCGCCGCGCCATTCGCGCGCAAGATTTGAGGAACGTTGCGACGCTGGGTCCGAAGATCGATCGCATGTTGCTGCATCACAATGCGCTGCGCCGCGGTCTCGGCAAGGAGGAGGTCAGCAAGGACGCTGTGCTCGCCGAGCTGGCCGCGATCGCGCCGAAGGTCGTTCCCTACATCGACGTCACCTGGGAGCTGCTCGACGACGCGAAGAAGGCGGGCAAGCGCATTCTGTTCGAAGGCGCGCAGGGTGCGCTGCTCGACGTCGATCACGGGACTTATCCGTTCGTCACGTCGTCGAACACGGTTGCCGCGCAGGCGGCGGCGGGATCGGGCGTCGGGCCGGGGGCGCTGGGATTCGTGCTCGGCATTGCAAAAGCTTATACGACGCGCGTCGGTGCGGGACCATTCCCGACCGAGCTTACCGACGAGATCGGCGAAACGATCGGCGTCCGGGGCCACGAGTTCGGTACGGTGACGGGGCGCAAGCGCCGTTGCGGATGGTTCGACGCGGTGCTCGTGCGCCAGGTCGCCAAGGTTTCGGGCATCGACGGCATCGCGCTGACGAAGCTCGACGTGCTCGACGGCTTCTCCGAGATCAAGGTGTGCGTCGGCTACAAGCTCGACGGACAAAAGCTCAACAGGCTGCCGGCCGGCATCAATGCGCAATCGCGCGTCGAACCGATCTGGGAGACGTTCGAGGGGTGGTCGCAGTCGACGCGCGGCGCACGGCGTTGGGCGGACTTGCCGGCGCAGGCGGTGAAGTACGTGAAGCACATCGAGGAGCTGATCGAGTGCCCGGTGACGCTGCTCTCCACCAGCCCCGAGCGCGACGATACGATCCTGATGAAGGATCCGTTCGAGGATTGAGGCAGCAGGCAACGGGCAGGAAGCGCTTCGGTTGCGTCAGTGGCCGGAGACGAGGCCGGTGAAGCGTTGCAGGGCGCCTTCTTCCAGCTCGATCGCGAGGATGCGGGCGGGATTGACGGGGCCTGGGAAGGTGATGGCGCCCGGCGCCACCCGCTTGAAGCCGAAGCGGCCGTAGTAAGGCTCATCGCCGACGAGCACGACGATCTTGATG
>VFQP010002747.1_pt1 | contig 19084 bp, 17 predicted proteins | sample 3512351 | NCBI WGS metagenome assembly VFQP01 (sample SAMN10412372, study PRJNA504923) | tailings metagenome | isolation source: Relicate 1 Philex TSF1 revegetated site | place: Philippines: Tuba, Benguet | collected 2017-08-29
ATAGTGCACCAAGTCGTTCTCATAACCGTTGTACAATTACCGGCCGTCCTCGCGGGTATTTTCGCGATTTCGGATTATCTAGACATGTTCTACGTGAATATGCACTGCAAGGTCTATTACCAGGTGTTGTAAAATCGAGCTGGTAAATTTCGAAAAGAACGGTCGTTTTATTTACTAAATACGAGTCAAGAGCTTCAATTCTCTTGATTCGTCACATACATGTTGCCTTATCAACTTTTTCCCAACCAGATTTTTTCGAAAAGAGGTTGTTTTTAAAAAAAATTAAAAAATACACCAACAAAGTGGTTTTTTTAAAAGAAATTATTTTCATTTTTTAATTTAAACTAAATTTGAATATCTTTTGATTAATTGACAACAAGCTTTTTGTAAAGCTCCAAGTTTCAACAAGGAATAAAAAAAGTTTCCTAGCGGTTAAAAATAAAAAGAATAAGTTGCAATCTTAATTATTAAAAAATTTTTAATTTAAAAAAAAATATCCCGAAAATTTTAGTTCATATATCCACTGGAATCTTTCGTTCTATTCGTTAACAAATAACTATAATTTGGAACTTAATGAAATTCTTTTACTTTCACTCCGATTTACTAAAAAATTTCTTATTAAAAAAGACTTTAAGTTTTTAATTGTTAATCTTTAAAAAAACAAATACTTGATTTTTAGTTTTTGTTTGGAGTATACTAGAAATAACAAATTAAAGAAATTTAATTTTGGGAATACTTCCTTTTTAGGAACTAAGAAAAACATTTTAATTTTATGACAGCAATTTTAGAAAGACGTGAAAGCACAAGCCTTTGGGCTCGTTTTTGTGAGTGGGTTACTAGCACTGAAAACCGTTTATACATCGGTTGGTTCGGTGTGTTAATGATCCCTACATTATTAACAGCTACTTCAGTATTCATTATCGCGTTTATCGCAGCTCCTCCTGTTGACATTAACTAACATCGGTGTCCTTCATCTGTAAAGATGCTGACAAACTGGGTGAATTGCTGGAACCCGAAAGGCAATCAGCAGCCAAGCTACAAAGGGCTTCTTGAGTTTCAAGAAAGGTTTTGTAGAAGGTTCAGAGACTAGTACGTGAGTCCCAACAATAATCGTACACAAGCGCCCAGCCCCTTGAACACGTCGCAAGGGTGAAGATATAGTCCACACATTTTCAAGTTTTTATGCCCCTAGTTTTAAGCGAGACTGACATTGCTTGGATTGCAGGCCTTCTTGAAGGCGAAGGAACATTTGGTCTCGATGCTCGTTCTGCACGACGCTATAAAGTTTCTACTGCACCTCCAGCACCTTATATAAAAATTGCTATGACCGACGAAGACGTGATACAGCGTTTCAGTGGTTTAGTCAAAAAGTCCTATTTTTCCCCAAAACGAGGAACAAAAACCGGCAAGAAAGTCTACATTGTCCATATTGGAGATCGGGAAACCCTCAACTCTCTCCTTCCAAAAATTTATCCCTATTTGGGAAAACGTCGACAGCAACAAGTTTAAAAATGTCTTGATGCTTTGACTGACTGGAAAAAATGGTACACTGCTGGAGGACGTTCAAAAATGGCCGCACAAGGCCCGTTGGCACGAAAACTTGAGAAACCTACGTCATCAAGTCAAAATGATGATATGGTGGATCCTGATGTTTTTGAAATGAAATTTCATCCCACATCTTGAAAATGTTTTGCGATGGTATCCGTGAGCCTGTTTCTGGTTCATTATTATACGGAAACAACATCATCACAGGTGCAATTATCCCTACTTCTAACGCTATCGGTTTACACTTCTACCCAATTTGGGAAGCAGCTTCTGTTGATGAGTGGTTATACAACGGTGGTCCTTACCAACTTATCGTTTGTCACTTCTTCTTAGGTGTTTGTTCTTACATGGGTCGTGAGTGGGAATTATCTTTCCGTTTAGGTATGCGTCCTTGGATCGCAGTTGCTTACTCAGCACCAGTTGCTGCAGCTACAGCTGTATTCATTATCTACCCAATCGGTCAAGGTTCTTTCTCTGATGGTATGCCTTTAGGTATCTCTGGTACTTTCAACTTCATGATCGTATTCCAAGCTGAGCACAACATCCTTATGCACCCATTCCACATGCTTGGTGTTGCTGGTGTATTTGGTGGTTCATTATTCTCAGCAATGCACGGTTCTTTAGTAACTTCATCTTTAATCCGTGAAACTACTGAAAACGAATCTGCTAACGCTGGTTACAAATTCGGTCAAGAAGAAGAAACTTACAACATCGTTGCAGCTCACGGCTACTTCGGTCGTTTAATTTTCCAATACGCTTCTTTCAACAACTCTCGTTCATTACACTTCTTCTTAGCTGCTTGGCCAGTAGTTGGTATTTGGTTCACTGCTTTAGGTATTTCAACTATGGCATTCAACTTAAACGGTTTCAACTTCAACCAATCAGTTGTAGATTCTCAAGGTCGTGTAATCAACACTTGGGCTGACATTATCAACCGTGCTAACCTTGGTATGGAAGTAATGCACGAGCGTAACGCTCACAACTTCCCATTAGACTTAGCTGTTGTTGAAGCTCCAGCTGTTAATGGCTAATTCTGTCTGTGATATCTTTTGATATCTAGCTTCAATATCGAACGGAGTGAACTCTCCGTTCGGTATTAATTTATACAAAAAATTTAGCATGTGTTACACTCTTCAAATTCTTTGGAGAAAATGCCTAAAATTCTTAAAGCAATGGAATCGTTAGAAAAACCTTATTCTAAGACTGGACTTGCGAAATTAGAAATTAAAAAAAATTCCTTTATGTTTTAAATTTTTTAAACTCTCAAATTCAAATATTGTCTTTTTTAACTACTGAGTGTTCTAGCTACTCGAAGCGAGGGCAGAAAGAAATCACTTTCTGATCTCGCGAAAATACTGAATTTTTTGTTTAGAAAATATGTTTTCTGCTTGGCCCCTTTCCCTTCCCGAATTCCACAGGAATTCGGGACAAGAGAAGTTTTAGACTAGTTTCAGTGTCGGTAGTCGTTTCGCAGGTTAAATTTTATAAATTTTTTTAATTGAGTTATTCACCTCGGAGATTCGGAAGTTGAATTTTTGAATTTCCCGGCCAAATAAAACCTCCACGTTTTGGTGTTAATGATTCAAAAAGATCGCGAACTTGGCCTTTTTTATCTAAACTTAATTTGTATCGGTCCAAATTTGCTGGTAATGTATCAAAACCTTGATAGAATTGCTTGTTTTCTTGGTCTAGCAGAGTATAAAGAGTAACAAAGGAAACCCTATCTTGTTCAATCTGAGTTTTTGAAACAGGCCATGTTGTAAACTTGATTTTTCGGCCTTGTTTACCTATTTCTGGGTTACTCGTTACTTGATATCCAGCAAATCTTCTTGAAAGAAGTTTATTTGTAATTACAAATTTCCGTAATCGTTCATCCCAACCTGCATAAAGCGGTTTTGTAACTAAATCTGTTTTATTAGGGAACTCTTTTTTTGACAAAGTTGTTTGATTTTCTAATTCTTCGTGATAAGGAGAAAAAGATTGCGTTTCAGAGAACTTGTACAATGGTTGGTCAAATTTTAAGATCCTTTGACTTTCATTTTCATTATTTAAAGTAAGAGAAAATAAATTACGTACTGAACGTAAGGTTCCCTTAAATTGTTGATTATATACTTTATTTGAAAAGCTTTTTGCTCCATCAAAAAACGTTTCAAATGTTTCACTATATGGAAGATTTGAATAATCTCTTAATGAATCAGAATAATACTCTAAGATTTTTCGTTTTGTGTCTAAATCAATTTCTTGATCGGCACTTATTTGAAAATTTTGTGGTTGTCGTTTTAAGAATAAATCAATATCAAGAGCTAAAAGAGATTTATATACAGGGTTGGAATAATATTTGTCTTTAATTTTCCGTTCAATGTCTTTCTCAAAAATAGATTCTGTTCTCAGATAATCTGCAGGAAAAGTAGCAGTATATAAATTTCGATAAGCAGCTAAATCATCTTCTTCTCCTTGTTTTGGTTGAGGTGAAATATCATATTCTTCTGCGAATCTATCAAAATAAGTTGTATCAACATCTAAATCGGTACTCTCAAAAGTTAGATCTTTCTCAGAAAGTAAACGGTTTTTAGTTTCGATTTTAGAAACATCTGTTTGAACTGAAGGATCTAATGGAGTCTTTTTTTGTTTTTTAAGAAGTTTTGATAAACTAAAAAAACTACTTCTTGAATCTGCAATACCTTGATAATTACTTCGACCGGTCCAATCAAATTCGCCTCGATAATTTAATTCTTCAAAGCTTAGTGGACTGGGTTCATTAGAATCAACCAAATACTCACCACGATCAAATGGTGCAACATCAAGATGAACATATTGATAATTACTTTCAGCATCAGACAATCGAGGATCTACTGCTGTCAATTTTTCATTTCGTTGATCAAAAACTGTATTCTTAAATAAGGTATCTTGAGAAACAAAACCTAAAGGTCCTGTTAACAAATAATCAAACCCATAAAATGGAATTGACGTTAAACTTAAAGCTAAAACGAGAATAAAAGTTGTTTTATTCACAAATTGAATAAAAGAAGTTAGAAAAACGGGTGTATATAAAATACACCAATTCTTTAATTGTAAAAAAAAGAAGCCCCAAAGACAAGTAAAAAATAAACAGCCACTTGTAATACCTAGTAGATAAATAAGATGACTTAAGAAACTTGAAATCGCACTTGAACTAGAAAAACTTTCTAAAACTGTGACATTTGAACTTGCAGTTAAATTTCCAACATATTGAAAAATGGAACTTTGTTCACACCACGCTAACGCAAAACTTGTTAAAAAAAAGGTTTTATAGTTTGGTAAAAACCAGCCTTTTAATTCCTTTAATGTTTCTCCGGTCATTGAATAAATGAGTCGAAAAATTAAAATCAGGCCTAAAATATAACCTAAAGGTTCTAAAGTAAGCCATGGAATTAAAATTTGGCGAACGCCAAATAAGGTCAAAGCTAAAAAAAACAACTGACCAGCAAGATAACCAGCAATTGAATAAACGCCAGCGGGAATTCCTTGGATAAGAAGTCGACGAACAGCGACAATAGAAACTACAGAAAAAGGTAAGCTTAAAAAAAAGCTATTAAAAAAACCTAAAAGAAATTTATTTTGATGCAAATCTGGTATTTCTAAAAAGTCGAAAAACACCTGCGATGGTGTTTCTAAAAAAAATGTTTCTTTAACTACCGAAGTTGAAACTTTTGGTAAAACTATAGGTAATAAAGTAAAATCTCGAATCCACTGAAAGCTAAGAAGATAAAAAAAAGCAGCTTGAAGTGTTTTGAGAAAGTAAAGCGATGTTTCTGAAACGAAACGAGTCAGTGTAAAATCTTGCCCCCAGGACTCACTTATCGTATTCAGAGTTTCCACATAATCTCGAATTGATGTTACAAAAGACATAAACTATTGGGTTTCTATATAAAAAAATGGGTTTTTTTAGAGATATTTCACTAAATTGATATGTAAAAACTACAACGACCTCTTTCTTCCCTTTCCCAAATTTGTAAACAAATTTGGGAAAAGGGACTGAGATCAAACAAAAATTGGTTTTAAATTCTATTTCTCTAAATTCTTTCCTAATTAGCCGCACGTTTTAACTCAAGATAAAACCGGGAAGAAAGACAGAAAGTCTTAAAAATAACGTGAACAACAGGTTGGACTCTGACTAAAGAATTGGTTCCAACTCTAATCAAATAAAATTTGGAAAGGACAGAAAAGTTTTTCCAAATTTTATTTGATTAGAGTTGGAATAAAATTTGAGAAAAGGCCGTGTTTTTATAAAGTTTTTTACCTTAAGCTCGAGATTTTAATGATTGAAAAGCATTGATTAATAAAAGTGTTGAAAGTGCAATTAATAAAACAACAGCCCCAATAACAGAAGCACCCACATAATCATATTGCTCTAATGATTGATAAATTAACACAGAAGCAACTAGATCTTTAAAGGGTAAATTTGAGGAAATCATAACAATAGACCCGAATTCACCAAGAGCTCGAGAAAAGCTAAGAGTGAATCCAGTAAAAAGAGCTGGCCAAAGTGTTGGTAAAATAACTTTGACAAAAGTTTCCCAAGAAGAAGCACCAAGTGACCAAGCCGCTTCTTCTAAACTTTGTTCCACTTCCTGTAAAACTGGTTGTAAAGTTCTTATCACAAATGGAAATGACACAAAAATCATGGCTAATAAAACACCGATTTTTGTAAATACAATTTGAAATCCAAATGAATGAAACAGACTTCCAACCCACCCTTGATCACCATAGACAGTCGCTAATGTTAAACCAGCAACAGATGTCGGTAAAGCAAAGGGAAGATCGACAGCAGCGTCGAGTAATTTTCTTCCATAAAAATTATATCGTGTCAAAACCCAAGTAATTAAGAATCCAAAAAAGGTATTTATTAAAGCTGCATAAAAGGCCATTTGAACAGTTAATAAATAAGCCGATACTGCTATAGGATCGGTAGCTTTTCGAAAAACTTCATTCCAGTCATTTTGAAGAATTAAGAGAAAGAGAACTCCAAGTGGTAAGATTAATAGAAAAAAGAAATAAGAAATTAAAATACAATTAATAAAATTATTTGATTTCAAATTAGCTAGGAGCATAAAATTTTTATAATACTTAGAGAAGTGTGAATTCATTTTAGACAATATATTATTCATAAAAAAATAGAAGTAGTCTCTACTTTATTTGAAGAATTAGGGAAAACTTGAATTTCTTTTTTTACAAACGTTTTTGCAAAAAATTAAAAAACTCTCTTTTTTAATTTTTTGTACGATGTCAAAAATGAGATTTTTGTCATCAGGTAAAACAAAATCGACTCGAAATCAAACAAAGGGTTAAATTTTAGTGGTCGTAAAAATGTTTGAATTCGAACAAATGTCTACTTGTCATAAAAAATGTGTCGTTTCGAAAATTGTAATAATTTTGGGAAGCGTACGATTAAGAAAATTTCTAACCCCGTTCACTCAAAAATCAAAATATTAGTGGAACCGGTGCCAAAAATGAAATTTTTGGCATAATTTAGTCTCAAAAAATTGTGTTTTACTAATAGCTTATGAATTCAAGCTACTTTAAAAACAAAGCTGGTTCTGTTTGGTGAAAAATTCTTTCTAACTTTGCAAATTTAGAAAAATATATAGTTTTTTAGGGAATAATTCAACAAGACAGACTTTTTTTAAAATTACTAGGGTAATTTGATTTTTCTCCACTGATTGAACAAATTTTTAGGTTGTTGAATCTGCTTGTGAATTTGCAGAATTTTCAACTAATAATGCTTTAATTACAGTTTTTGCTTTTGAAAGAGCTTTTGCTGCTTCTTGCTTTGCTTGTGCTTTCCATTGAGCTTTTCTTAATCTTGTTTTCATTTTTGATGTTCTTTTTTTAGGGACTGCCATAATTATCTCCTTGTGAAATTTTGTTAACTTTTTAAAACTTTTGTTTTTCTAATAAAATATTTTCTAACTAGGTCCCAAATTTGTTTACAAATTTGGGAACAAATACACTTGGTCCCGTTTTTGTTCACAAAAACGGGAAGGGAACGAACTCTTGGTAAATTTTATTAAATGAAATTTAGAAAAAAATGTGTAAAAAATAAATTTTGTTTTCTACATGTTTTCTTTGTTTTTAGTATAAGCCAAACAAAGAGTCTCGTAAAGAGAACAAAAAAATTATTTATAAAGTCTTTTTTATTCTTGGTTTTCTCTCTTTACGAGACCACAATAAAATACCTAAAGAAAATCTCGAACTGGTCCCTTCTCGTTTTTGTGAACAAAAACGAGACTGCCATTTGGTCCCGTTTTTGTTCACAAAAACGGGAAGGGAAAGGGAGAAATTGAAAACTTTTTAGCTTTAAGGCGTTTTAACTCTGTAAAAAACCATAACTGTGAAGTCCTTGACCTAGAAGATTTACTCCTAAATAACATACCCAAACAATTACAAAGCCAAAACTAGCAATCCAAGCGGGCTTAGATCCAGTCCAACCTCCAATTAACCTACTGTGTAAATAAGAGGCAAATGTTAACCAAGTAATAAAAGCCCATGTCTCTTTAGGATCCCAACTCCAATAATTCCCCCATGTTTCATTAGCCCAAACAGCACCAGATAAGATTCCTAATGTTAAGAAACAAAATCCAATACCAATGGTTCTATAACTCAGATTATCTAAAAATTGTAAAAATTTTGCCAATTTTGTTGAATTTGGAAAAAAAGAGGCTAATGTTTTAGATCGTAAAGTTGGTTGAGTAATTTGTGAAGCATTGGTGTTTTGTTCAACATCAAAAATTAGTGGCTTAGCTGTGCTAAATTTAAAATTTTTAGCTGGCTCGTTAGAATTTGCTGAATTTAAAGGTTGAATTGTCTCTTGAGTTTCTAAAATCAAAGTTTCTTGACTAAATTTTTGAAATTGAGTTGGGATTTGGTTTTCAAAAAATTGAGAAAAAATTAAATAAGCAATTGAAACTAAACATCCTAAAAGGAGTGCAGCATAACTAGCAATCATAACTGTAACGTGCATTATTAACCAATTTGATTGTAGTGCAGGAACTAGTGGACCACCTTGTTGTAATTCAGGAGGTAAACTAAAATCTGTAAAGGCCATTAAACATAAAAGTGCCGGTGATGTTAAAACCCCTAAAAAAAGTGTTTTAGTTGTAGTTTCAATATAAATATGGAAGATTAGCAAACACCAAGCCAAAAAAAGGAGCGACTCATATAAATTACTTAAAGGAAAATGTCCAGAATCAAACCATCGAAGAATTAAGTGAGCTGTCAGGCAAAACAGTGTGCTTCCTACCCCAATTAATCCCTTTTTGCTATATGAAGCTTGGTCAGTAAAAATATTTTTTGACCAATAATACACTGTAGTACCGAATAAAAGGACAAAGCAGCTATTAGCACAGAACCTTTCCACTAATGGAATATCTATTCTCATATTTCATATTTTTTCTATAAAGCTGTTCTTAAAAAGTTTTTATTCCCGATAAAAAACTAAAAATAGAGGTCCTTTCCTATTCAAAATTAGTTGAATTTTGGATTTAATAATGTGGCCACCAGGAGAATGTTGTCCCGAATTACACAGTAATTCGAGAAGGTAAAGGGCCATGTTTTTGCCTCTCTTTGTATTTATTATAGGTCATTTGATTTTGTTTACAAAATAGGTTTTTTATTTATTAAAAACCAAAACATAAAATTTTATAGTGGAAAAAAAGACAGTAGACTAAAACTGAATCTTGAATTTGTTCAATTTTAGTTCTCTTTTTCGTGGCAAATTGTTCCTATTTTGAATAATTTTTTTCTAGTTTATAAAGTCGGTGAACATTTTTGACACCAGAAGCGTACGATTAAATATCAAAAACTAAGGAGACATTTCTATGAAATTAGCTGTATATGGGAAAGGTGGGATTGGAAAATCTACTACAAGTTGTAATATCTCCATTGCTTTAGCAAGAAGAGGAAAGAAAGTGTTACAAATTGGATGTGATCCAAAACATGATAGTACTTTCACGTTAACAGGATTTTTGATTCCAACAATTATTGATACATTACAAGCAAAAGATTATCATTATGAAGATGTTTGGCCTTAACATTCTGGGGCACTTTTACTGGTAACAGAGAAGTTAAAATCTGGCTATATGCTGGAACACCCGTCCACACCAGTGGTGTAGAATCCGACATTACCAAAGCTCGTTTGGTGACAATATGATCGGTGCGGACAATCAGCAGGGAAGTCCTCTGGACTCAATGATCCATACATAAGTCTATGACCCCTCAACGACTACACGCCGGACAACCAGTTGAAATTAACGGGTTGATGATATAGTCTGAACTTTACAGCGATGTAAAGAGACCCCCCGAAAAATTCAAATAAAAAGAAAAAGGGAAGTCCTGGTGCCAAAAATTCTATTTTTGGCAAAGACTCTTTGGTGGTTATAAGTTGAAAAAAATACAGTTGGTCCCAATTTTGGTGATCAACCATCCCAAAAACTGCGTTTTTGGGAAAGGGAAACAAAAGAATCATTATTTAAATATAAAAAAACAACATTTTTAATTGGAACATTATTCAGTGTCAAAAATGAAATTTTTGGCATCAGTTCATTATTTTTTAAAAAGTCTCCAAGGTGACAAAAACACTTTTTGAATTCAATACAAACATACAAAGAGTTCTGTTTTGGGGTGGTTTTTGCCATAGGTTTTTACAGAATAAGACACTTGTCATTATCATTCTCAATTTTGTTCCTTTTGAAATTTCATAGAGTTGGCCTTGGCCCCAGACCCTTTTTGGTCCAAATTTGGTACAACTTTTGTCAAAATCAAAAATTGGGAAAAAAATAAGAAGGTTTTGAAGCAATAAAAACGGAACCGAGTGAGAATAACACAAGACCGGGGGGTCTTTTGATACATAGTATCGAAATTAACAAACTTGGAAGATGTTATCTATCAAGGCTATGGCCAAGTTGATTCTGTAGAGGCTGGTGGGCCACCCGCGGGAGCTGGTTGTGGAGGTTATGTTGTTGGAGAAACTGTGAAATTATTAAAAGAGTTGAATGCTTTTTATGAATATGATGTTATTTTATTTGATGTTCTAGGTGATGTTGTTTGTGGAGGGTTTGCTGCACCATTAAATTATGCAGATTATTGTTTGATTGTAACAGACAATGGGTTTGATGCTCTTTTCGCGGCAAACCGAATTGTTGCTTCTGTACGTGAAAAATCAAAAACTCATCCGTTACGACTTGCTGGTTTAATTGGAAATCGAACATCAAAACGAGATCTTATCGATAAGTATGTCGAAGTCTGCCCAATGCCAGTCCTTGAAGTACTCCCGCTTATCGAAGATATACGGGTTTCTCGAGTTAAAGGAAAAACAGTGTTTGAGATGGCTGAATCTGAACCAACCTTAACTTATATTTGTGATTTTTATTTAAATATTGCAGATCAACTTTTATCACACCCTGAAGGCGTTATTCCACATCAATTAGAAGATCGGGAATTATTTAGTTTACTTTCAACTTTTTATCTGACAGGAAATCCTGAAACACAAACTGAATCAAATAACCCGGGGTTTTCAAATCTCAATACATCAGGTTCAAATGAATTAGATTTTTTAATTGTTTAATGTGCTTTGTGAATTTATTAGAAAGAAACAATACTGAAAAATTGCAGTTGGGCTTGTTGGTCCCGGTTTTGTGCCTTCCCGGTTTTGTATCCTGTCCCCAAATTTGTCAAATGGTCCCGTTTTTGTGAACAAAAACGGGAAAGGAAAGGGAAGGAAACTGGAAAATGGAATATCACATAAGAAAAAGTGTGAAAAAAATACGCAAATTAGAATTTTATGAAAAACTCAAAGATTACTAACACTTTAACTTTTGATTGTGAAACAGGAAATTATCATACTTTTTGTCCAATCAGTTGTGTTGCCTGGCTCTATCAAAAAATTGAAGATAGTTTTTTTTTAGTAATTGGGACCAAAACGTGTGGGTATTTTCTTCAAAATGCTCTCGGGGTCATGATTTTTGCGGAACCTCGCTATGCAATGGCCGAATTAGAAGAACCTGATATTTCAGCTCAATTAAATGATTATAAGGAATTAAAAAGACTTTGTTTACAAATTAAACACGATCGTAACCCAAGTGTGATTGTATGGATAGGGACTTGTACAACCGAAATTATTAAAATGGATTTAGAAGGAATGGCACCAAAGCTTGAAGCAGAAATACAAACTCCAATTGTAGTTGCACGAGCAAATGGGTTAGATTATGCTTTTACCCAAGGAGAAGATACCGTGTTATCTGCTATGGTTCAAAGATGCCCAACAAGTTCAATTAATGAAAAACAAGAACAAAAATCATCATTAGTATTATTTGGTTCATTACCAACGAATGTAGCAACACAATTAAATTTAGAATTGGAAAGATGTGGCATTCAAGTTTCAGGTTGGCTTCCTTCGCAACGATATGTGGATTTACCTGTTTTAAATGAAACTGTATATGTCTGTGGTGTAAATCCTTTTTTAAGTCGTACAGCTACCACCTTAATGCGAAGACGAAAATGTAAACTTATTAGTGCACCTTTTCCAATCGGTCCGGATGGTACGCGTGCTTGGCTAGAAAAAATTTGTGACGTTTTTGGAGTAAAACCAATAGGTCTTGTAGAACGTGAAAATCAAATTTGGGAGTCTTTACAAGATTATATTGCTTTAGTTCGCGGAAAATCTGTGTTCTTTATGGGGGATAATCTTTTAGAAATTTCTTTAGCAAGATTTTTAGTTCGTTGTGGAATGATTGTTTATGAAATTGGGATTCCTTACTTAGATAAAAGATTTCAAGCAGCCGAATTAGACTTTCTTGAAAAAACCTGTCATCAACTTAATGTTTCAATGCCTCGAATTGTCGAAAAACCAGATAATTATAATCAAGTTCAACGTATTCGAGAATTACAACCAGATTTAGCCATTACCGGTATGGCTCATGCAAATCCACTGGAAGCTCGGGGAATTAATACAAAATGGTCGGTTGAATTTACATTTGCTCAAATTCATGGGTTTACAAATGCTCGAGATATTTTAGAACTTGTAACACGTCCACTACGTCGAAACCAGGCACTTCAAAACCTGGGCTGGAATCAACTTGTAAAAAGCTAAAGCTTGTCCTCCCGCGTGTTTGTTGATTTCTTTATTTTGATACTGGCTTGTGAAACGCCAAGTACCGGGTGTTTACTCAAAAAAAATTCAGTTTAGGAGCTGAACCCCGATTTCCCTTCAAAAGTTCACAAAATTAAAAAATTTATTGGGAATTGGTGTTGATTGAGAAAAAAGCAGGATGAAGGCTTAATTTGCAAGGGAGCCAAAAACAAATCAATTTTTATAGTTCAAAAAAAGAGAAACAAAAGAGTAATTCTAGTTTACTGTGCAACCTAAGAAGCAAATCCAAACAAAGTTTATATTAGAAAAAGCAGGAGTTCCCTATTTATGTAATACTGTTCTGAAATTTAGACAACACCAAGTCTCGCCAAACCTACACGGGTCGAAAGACTCACCATTATTAGCTATTTCTCAAGACATCGGGGAAACGGGGTCGGTTTATACTTTCTATTTTGAATATTGTAAGATTGATCATCAAGAAAAGGTCAAATTTGAAAGAGAGTAGAATAACTTTTTTCTAGACGGGAAAAGCCATGTAAGAAAAAATCGTCATTTATTTTTGAGAAACTTTTCTATTAAAAAGAGTTAAAAGCCTTTTTTCGAGTAAAGAAACAAAACATTTTTTACCAAAATACATAATTACCCACTTTAGTTAAAATTTGGTATTATGTTTGCTCTCTCAATTTTGTTTTACAAAATTGAGACCAAAGAATCGAAAATTGTTGCAACAATGACGTCAATTATACAATTATGCAATTATGCAATTGCAATAGAGAAGATTTTAAAAGCACTTACTAATAAAGACCTTGCTTGAAAATCTTCTTAGTTCCCCCCTGTCTTGAAAAACAAACAATTAGCCCAAATTTTTGCCTGACCAAATTCGCTTTTTCAAACCAGGGGGGAGTTTGCAAGACAAGTGTAGAAATTATATACTAATATCAATTACAGAAAGGGCTTGTAGCTCAGTGGACTAGAGCACGTGGCTACGAACCACGGTGTCGGGGGTTCGAATCCCTCCTTGCCCGATTTTTTGATAAAAATGTTTTGAAAGTAAACTCAAAAATTTGCTTTGTTAACGTTGATTTTTTGCTCCAGTGGTTTCCCTTTTCCCAAAAAGATTATTTTTAGGGCTTTTTACTCAAATTGACTGGAGCTTCTCTGTTTGAATTTTGGTGAGTCAAATTGGTAAACGAGTGGCCCAGTTGTTTCAAGTGTTTTAATTCTTTTTATTTGTAAGTCTTAAAAAGTTTTTAAAGGCCCTATTTGTAAAAAAACAGGCAATGAAAAAGTAGCAGAAGTTAAAAAGGCAAAGTATACTAATAATAAATTTTTTTGTTTTATTTTTTTCTTTTTTTACTAACTTTACGAATATGACAGAAACAACAAAATTTGGAGGTCCGGAGAATGACTTGAGCAATCAAAAACCGGGTGAAACAACAGCATTTCTATCAAGTTCTTCGAATTTGGTATCAAGTGAGAAACATACTGAAAGGGTTATTGTTATTACTTCTGGTAAAGGCGGGGTTGGAAAAACAACAACAACTGCCAATTTAGGTATGTCGATTGCTCGACTTGGTTACCGTGTTGCTTTGATAGATGCGGATATTGGATTACGCAATTTAGATTTATTATTAGGATTAGAAAATCGTGTACTTTACACTGCAATGGATATTGTGGAAGGTCAATGTCGGCTGGATCAAGCCCTTATTCGAGATAAACGGTGGAAAAATTTAGCATTGTTAGCTATTTCTAAAAATCGGCAAAAATATAATGTAACACGAAAAAATATGCAGAATTTAATAGATTCTGTCAAAGAACTTGGATTTCACTTTATTTTAATAGATTGTCCAGCTGGAATTGATGTTGGTTTTATTAATGCTATAGCGCCAGCGCAAGAAGCTGTTATCGTAACTACCCCTGAAATTACAGCTATTCGAGATGCGGATCGAGTAGCGGGCCTGTTAGAAGCAAATGGAATTTATAATGTGAAACTTTTAGTGAATCGAGTCCGACCTGATATGATTCAAAAAAATGATATGATGTCAGTAAGAGATGTTCAAGAAATGTTAGGAATTCCACTGTTAGGCGCTATTCCAGAAGATACTAATGTTATTGTTTCTACAAATAGGGGTGAACCTCTTGTTTTAAATAAAAAATTAACGCTTTCTGGTATTGCTTTTGAAAACGCCGCTAGAAGGTTAATAGGTAAACAAGATTATTTTATTGATCTAACAAGCCCTCAAAAAGGTATGTTCCAAAAACTTCAGGAATTTTTTCTTGGAGAAGATTAAGCACTCAAACTCCTCTAAAAAATTGGTCCATTTCCCTTCTCGTTTTTGTAAACAAAAACGAGACCAACCATGTGAGTCCTAAAAAAAAATATTTTTTGGGAATCAGTCAAAAAAATTTTTCTTTTATGACATGTCATCCCTGGTCCAAATTTTTTTTTGAGCATTCTCTTCTTTTTTTTAATTAACAAAACAATATGTTTCAAATATTTTGGATCTCCCCAGGTAGGACTTGAACCTACGACCAATCGGTTAACAGCCGACCGCTCTACCACTGAGCTACTGAGGATTGTGTTTTTGTTGTTATTATCTTAGCATACTCTTTATTGTTTGTAAAGTGAAAATTCGCGTTATTTCTTTCCCAACTTTTAGTCTTAAAATTGGTATCATTTAATAATCAGTTTCAAAAAGATCGTTGATCCCATTTGGTCCCGGTTTTGTATCCAAAACCGGGAAGAACAAAAACGGGAATTGAAATGAAGGATTTTCGGAATTTGAAAAATAGACTAACTAAAACTGAAAATTAAAAACAAGCAAAAAAATTGTTTTTTGGTTTTTTTTTTTGTAAAATATAAATGACTACATCTTCAATCTTAAAAAAAGTTGCATCTAATGTCTCATTATCTAAAGGAGAATTCTATTATGTCACATACAGTGAAAATTTATGATACATGTATTGGCTGTACTCAATGTGTTCGTGCTTGTCCTACAGATGTATTAGAGATGGTACCTTGGGATGGGTGTAAAGCAAATCAAATTGCTTCTGCACCACGAACAGAAGATTGTGTAGGTTGCAAACGTTGCGAATCTGCATGTCCAACTGACTTTTTAAGTGTTCGTGTATATCTAGGGTCTGAAACAACTCGAAGCATGGGCTTAGCTTATTAAATTTCTTTCGATGATTGAGTACCAAAAAATTACAAGCTTTCACGTGAATTTGTATTTTTTTGGTACTCAAAATCAGTTTTTAAAAAAAGTTAACTTCCAACTTTGAATGCTTCTACAAAGATTCCTAAAAGAAATCCTCGTTTCATTGTAGTAACTAAACAAAAAGGCGAAATTCTAAAAAAACTAAAGTAGGGAATCGTTCTACTAGGTGTTTTTTTATTGCTATTAAAATCTAAATAGAAAACTATTTCTGAGATTTCGATCAGAAAAACAATGCCAAAGATAACAAAAAAGCCCCAATTTATTTTGGAACATTGAATTGAAAAAATATTACCATAAACAAAAGCACATAATAAAAGAAAAAAATCAAAAGAATTAATGTTTTTTAATAGGTTTTTATTCATATTTATGACACAAAGCATCCATGGCAGAGTGGTCGATTGCACCGCACTCATAATGCGGCTTCGAAAGAACATCGTTGGTTCAAACCCAACTGGATGCAATTTGGTTTTTGTTTAATAAATGGAGCCCCAATTTAAAAAATTTTCGAACTGTACAAAAAGGGAACAGTTTCATTGTTTTGGCCTGAATTTTGTTGCACAAAATTGAGACGCGCACCAAATTTGCTTGTTAGCTGTTTGAGTTTCGAATTAGTTAAGATTAGACGAAAGGTCCTTTCAAACTAAAATTTTCTATTCTGTGGTGTTTCTTTCCCTTTTCATCTTTGTAAACCAAAACTAGACCAACACTGTTAGTCCTAAAAAATTTTATTTTTTCTTCCCTTTCCCAAATTTGTAAACAAATTTGGGAAAAGGGACCAACGGGGCTATTTCAGATTTTTAAAATTTGAGATTTTGCCATCTCTTGTTTACTCTAGTAACAAAAATTTTTAAAATTCTTTATCTTGGCCTCTTTCTAAAAATTGTACACTAAGTAGTTTTAAAGTTCGTACCAAAAGTTTTCCACTTGAAAAAAGTTAGACCCAGAACAGTCTAACCAAGGAGATTATTTCGAAAGGTGGAGCAGGTCCCGGTTTTGCACTCAAAACCGGGAAGGCAAAGAGTGGCAAAAATACGTTTTAATAAAAAAGGTCTTTTTTTTTCTCGTCAGTAGTTATTTTGATTAGAAAAACAAGAGTTTTTATACTCTTGTTTTTCGTTAAAAAAAGGATTAACCGAATTTACCGCTTGTACTTGCAATTAAGAATGCTGCATAAGTTAAAACATAACCTACAGAGAAATGAGTTAAACCAACGAGACGAGCTTGAACAATAGAAAGTGCTACTGGTTTATCACGCCAACGCACAAGATTTGCAAGAGGAGTTCTTTCATGAGCCCATGCTAAAGTTTCAATTAATTCTTGCCAGTAACCACGCCAAGAAATTAAGAACATGAAACCTGTTGCATAAATTAAATGCCCAAATAAGAACATCCAAGCCCAAACAGATAAACTGTTCATACCGAATGGGTTATAACCATTGATTAATTGTGAAGAGTTTAACCAAAGGTAATCACGAAGCCAACCCATTAAATATGTAGAAGATTCATTGAATTGATTCACGTTACCTTGCCAGATACCAAGGTGTTTCCAGTGCCAATAAAAAGTCACCCAACCGATTGTGTTTAACATCCAGAAAACAGCAAGATAGAAAGCATCCCAAGCTGAAATGTCACAAGTACCACCACGACCAGGACCATCACAAGGGAAACTGTAGCCAAAATCTTTTTTATCTGGCATTAATTTAGAACCACGAGCATCAAGGGCACCTTTAACAAGAATTAATGTTGTTGTATGTAAACCTAAAGCAATTGCATGGTGAACTAAGAAATCACCAGGCCCAATTGTAAGGAATAAAGAGTTGGAATCACTGTTAATTCCCTGTAACCAACCTGGAAGCCAAAGAGCTTGACCAGCAAGGCTTGGTGCACTTGTAGCTGAAGAAAGTAAGAAATCAAAACCATATGCTGTTTTACCGTGAGCAGATTGAATCCATTGAGCAAACACTGGTTCAATAAGAATTTGTTTTTCAGGAGTTCCAAAGGCCTGAACAACATCATTATGAACATAAAGACCTAATGTATGGAATCCTAAGAATAAACTTGCCCAACTTAAGTGCGAAATAAGAGCTTCTTTATGATCAAGAATACGAGCAAGAACATTTCCACGGTTTGCTTCTGGATCATAGTCACGTACAAAGAAAATCGCACCGTGAGCAAACGCACCACACATAATAAATCCAGCGATATATTGATGATGTGTGTAAAGAGCTGCTTGTGTTGTAAAATCTTGTGCTAAAAAAGCATACGGTGGCATTGAATACATGTGTTGAGCTACTAAAGAAGAAATAGTACCAACACTTGCAAGAGCAAGACCAAGTTGGAAATGAAGTGAATTGTTTACTGTATCGTATAAACCTTTGTGTCCTGAACCTAAACTTCCAGAAGGTGGAGTTTGTGCCTCAAGAATTTCACGCATACTATGACCAATACCAAAAATTGTACGATACATGTGGCCAGCTAAAATAAAAATCACAGCAATAGCTAAATGGTGATGTGCCATATCCGTTAACCAAAGACTTTGTGTTTGCGGATGGAACCCACCTAAGAATGTTAAAATTGCAGTACCACTTCCTGCAGCTGAATTGAAAACATGTGAAACGCTATCTGGATTTTCAGCATATGCTGCCCAATTACCTGTAAAAAATGGAGTTAATCCTGCTGGATGTGGTAATACTGTTAAAAAATTATCCCAACCAACATGTTGTCCACGAGATTCAGGAATTGCTACGTGTACTAAATGGCCAGTCCATGCTAATGAACTTACACCAAATAAACCTGCTAAATGGTGATTTAATCGAGATTCGGCATTTTTAAACCAAGAAAGTGCTGGTTGGAATGCTGGTTGTAAATGTAACCAACCTGCAAAAAGAAAGATAGCTGCAAGAAGCAGTAAGAAAATCGAACCAGTATATAATTCTTGATTAGTACGTAAACCGATTGTGTACCACCACTGATAAACACCAGATGTTGAAATATTCACAGGACCTGAAGCGCCACCACGTGTAAAAGCTTCTACAGCAGGTTGACCAAAATGCGGGTCCCAAATCGCATGGGCGATTGGACGAATATGTAAAGGGTCTTGCACCCATTGTTCAAAGTTGCCTTGCCATGCAACATGGAATAAGTTTCCAGAAGTCCAAAGAAAAATAATAGCCAATTGACCGAAATGAGAAGCAAAG
>VFQP010002748.1_pt1 | contig 19081 bp, 27 predicted proteins | sample 3512351 | NCBI WGS metagenome assembly VFQP01 (sample SAMN10412372, study PRJNA504923) | tailings metagenome | isolation source: Relicate 1 Philex TSF1 revegetated site | place: Philippines: Tuba, Benguet | collected 2017-08-29
TGGAACACACGTACAAATACGATGTATGCGACGATGGGCACGACTGCAAGTGCCACAGCGGCACAGGCAAGACCGATGAGCAACATGATTGATGCTTGCAGATGGTGTCTTTATGAACACATGTGCGGGATTGCAGAAACAGAGGAAGCTGTACTGCAGTTTATGACAATGTGACAATGGTTACTCCGTTGTGAGCTCTACACAAGGCAGTGTTTCGATAAAAGACAAAATGGTCAACATGTGCATGACACTCAACAAACTCCACAATTGGCACTGGAAAAAGCAGCACGACATCAATAGCCGCTCCATGTTATTCTTGCGTCGCACAACGAGACAAGGAGTACAAACCATCAATTCAGCTTGCTTGGCCCTCAACAGCGCAGCACCACGCTGTAACCTCGCACATCCACAGCCACAATATCGAGAGGAAGACCAAGTACCGTTTTTGAACAGTATTATCGTGCAGGAAGCCATCAACAGGGATCTGATGTCGTCTGAGAAGAAGCACTACCCAAGAACTTTCTACAGGCGTGTGCTTCCTACGCCACCAGCTGTGCAGTTTTCCTCTGTTGAAGGTGAGTAAGATAGGTGGTGGAGGTGGTGGAGGTGGCTGGGCTGCCACAGTGACAACCGATCACTAGTGATCAGCGCCGCCTCTGGAACAACACCGATTGTCAGCAACTCCACAATTGCAACAGGAAAGCTTTTGTTTGCAGAGGCCTTGATGGATGGCACGATGGAGGGCTTTTTCAAGCTGATTGAGCAGTTCCGAACCCAAGATGAACCTGCATTTTGTGGGCTGGCGAGCTTGGCAATGGTGCTCAACAGCTTGTCCATCGACCCACGTCGACCTTGGAAGGGCCCATGGCGTGACTTTCATGAAGCAATGCTGGATTGTTGTCACCCGCTCACCAAGGTTGCAGAAGAAGGTGTGACGCTGCAGCAGGTGCAATGCTTGGCCTTGTGCAACGGCGCCACTGCACGCATGATGCGACAGGATGAGGTACCGATGGTGGTGGTGTGTACCCGCCAACTTTGTATGCATTGACAACATTGCAAATCCACCACAGTTGACGCTCGGCCAGTTTCGGCAACTTGTGAGTACATGCAGCACCACCGACGAGCAGCACATGATCGTTTCCTACAGCCGCAAGACGTTTTTGCAAACAGGCGATGGTCATTTCTCCCCCGTGGGTGGTTACCATCGTGCTCGTGATTTGGTGTTGATACTCGACACTGCACGGTTCAAGTACCCACCACACTGGGTACCGCTCTCGATGCTGTACGAGTCTATGGGAGCCCTGGATCCTGTCACGCACTTGCCTCGTGGTCTGTTGTTGATAACATCCTCCCCACGCCCCAATTCCGTGTTGTTTACCATCGACCGGGCCACAAGGTTTGGGGGTGATGTTTTCTACACATGACCAGCATTGTATGTACACAACCTGCTCATGATACACACACACAGTGCATGGCGCAGCGTGGCAACGTTTTTGAATGATACCCTTGCCTCCATCATAGCGCACCACACAGCAGACATCAAGGACAGCACACCAGTGCATGCGTTGTTGCAGGACATACTGAAAGCAGTACCCCCTGAAGCTGCAACTGTTTTGGCATGCAGGCAACCTGTACCACATCACACAGGTGGTGCCGTCATGGGGACATGTCTTCTGATGTTGTGCGCATAGTGACAACAACATGCTTCTCCCCACCACTCAGGATGTGTGGAGCATGCAGGCAGCACATGCGCCCCCACGTCGGCAATCAATCAGCTCATGCATGAAGTGCATGCGTCTGAACTATTCAAAGCCCTGCAGCAGTTGGACGGCGTGCCATGGCCGCTGCAAGCGCAACCGTTGGCACTCGAACGGGCAGCCATGCTGCTGTGGATGGCAGAGCCTGGTGTGTGGGCAAATGAGGCATTGCAGGTGCGTGTTGTGGGGTGTTGCAAGGGTGCTGCAGGTGAGGGAAACAACGCTGTTCATCACCACAACAGGGTGTACAGCCGTTGATGAAGCTGCTGCCTGGCTCCAATGTGGCAGTGGAGGTTGCGCATATCCAGGAGCAACTGCGCCAGGCGCCGTTGCTCGACCATGACATGGAGTTGGCAGCAGCATGCAGCATGTGTGCTACGAATGGGTGTGGTGGTGGGTCGTGCCATTCCCATGTTGCGTGACGTTTTCTTTGTGACCAACCTTTTTACTGTTGTTGTTTTCTCTCAATGATATTGTTGTTTCTCATTATATGCACTATACGTGGTAAATCTGCACACACATACTGTCACGCTTTGTTGAGGTACAACGATTGTGAAGCACATCTGCACTCCGTCTAGCGTGCGTCACAGCACTCATTCCTGCACTACATTATACCCTGATACTTTGTATCTAATACTTTTATGTGATACCTTCAAACCATACTGATTCGTAGCAGCATTTCCCCCAGAATCAATCATAATGGCATTTGCTGCCAGGCCTATTGAAAAGCCAGAGGAGCTCAACAAAGGCCGTGTAGCAGCCTCCAAGGTGGTGTGGGCATATACATAGTGTAAATAGCACATACGCGCATGGGTCACACATCGTACCAAAACAACACAGGTCCATCGCTACCGTCCAGGACAAGCACCAGCCTGGGCACAGCAGCCACAAGGCAGTGACGATGAAGACAATGTTGCAGCAGCAACAGTAGCACCCAGCGGCACTGCAGATGACGCAGTAGCTATCAGCACAGACGTTGCAGCACCTGTCATCATTGCGCGTCCTGATGATCCCCGCCTTGCCCGTCTTGCACAACAATCTGGCAGGGGACGGCGACGGCGAGGCTCCAGTGATGAGGAGTCATCAGAGGAGGAGGGTGATGGACCAACAGCACCTCGCATTATACGCCGTGGGGTCCGCCCAGCATCAGAAGATGGACATGAGGAGGACGAGGAGGAAGAAGAGGAGGAGGAAGATGATGAAGCTGTGGAGGAGCGAAGAGCTGCATTGAGAGCTCGGTGCGTGGCTTTATGTTGGTGTGGCAGCACACACACACACACACACACACACACACACACACACACACACACACACACACACTCTCACACACACACCATCACCAGGTTGCAAGCACAAGCAGCAGCAGCAGAGGCAGCCACAGCAACACAGGCTGGTCAAGACGACGAAGAGGAGGAGGAGGAGGGGAGCAGTGAATGGGAAACAGACAGCGAAGATGAAGACGGGCCAGGGCATACCCTCATGAAACCAGTTTTTGTACCAAAGACCGACCGTGAGGTGTGGGATGCTTGTGTTGTCAAGCATAGACACTAGTACAACATTCAACATTCCACAACACAGCACTCACCATATCCTACTCACCCATCTCCTACACGTGCAGACGATTGTGGAGCGTGAAGCACTGGAACATGAATATGAGGTGCAACAGGAAAAGGCCAAAGCACGGGCGGAAGAGCGCAAGGTAGTTGTGGGTACTTGCCTTTCATGGGTAACAATGAGTGCTTTTGGAAAAAACTTAACACACGCCCTTTCCCTTTTACACACAATCCCAGGTGGAAACACGGCAACTGGTGGTGGAAATCATCAATACAGAAGCTGCTGCCGCAGCTGCTGCCACAGAAGAGGCCAAAACTGCCCTGGACGCCATCGACACGGATGACGAAGCAGCAGACGCAGATGAGGAGTTTGAAAAATGGAAGACACGGGAGCTGGCCCGCATCAAGCGTGGGAGGGCAGCAGCGAAACAGGAACAAGAGGAAGAGGCTGAACGGGCGCGGTGGAATGCACTCAGTGAAGAGGAAAAGGCAGCGGAAAAGGCACGAGATGCTGCGGTACGTTGTGTGAGGGGTTGTGTGTTTTGGTTCATGCAGTACATGGTATTATTTTAATGTAGCACACACACAACATATGTTACCCAACAATGCTCCTCCTCCTCCTCAACAACCATCACAGGCTGCACCAGGGCACAAGAAGAAATGGCGCTTTATGCAAAAGTACTGGCACAAGGGTGCCTTTTTCCAAGACGACGCGGACGATGTGTTTGCATCCACCAAGAGGCTTGACGTGCTGGATCGTGATTACGATGCGCCCACTGGGGAGGACAAGTTTGACCGCACCATGCTGCCCAAGGTGATGCAGGTGAAAAACTTTGGTCGGCGTGGCCGTTCCAAGTGGACACATCTCAAGGCAGAGGATACAACGGATTTCGAGGCGCCATGGTTGCAGGATGAGGCACTGGTATGGTGACATAGTGTGGTTGGGGAATATTGTACTAGTGCCGGCATGATGTGTTCATCATCGCGTGTTCATCATTGTGCACACACAGCGTGCCAAGTATGAGCAGAAGAGGGCGGGCGTTGGCGGCCTGGAAAAACCCAAACATCTCAAGCGATGATTTGATGTGTGTGTGCTTATACACACACACAGACACCTGGTAGTATGATGTTACCTGATTTGTAAATGCAATAATGAATGCAGGGGGGACGACCATCATGAACATCAATCGCTTGGAAAATATTAGTGTTATTGTGATGCGTCATCATACACTTGGTGTCGTCAAGAAACAGCAAAAATATGGGTTTAGGAATTATATTCCATACAAGAAACACAAGAACAGCATCTTCCTCACAAACATCCTCCTCCTCACAATTCAAATGCGCTCACTGCGGCCTGCGAACCACGCCGCCCCCCCCCGTCACCGCCATCTTGACTCTGATACTGCGCAAAGGAAGCACTGGGCATCAACCCTTGCTGTTGCAGTGACCGTGCCACATAGGCCACTGCAAGGTTGCTTGCCTGTGCTTCTGTGAGCGTACTGTGTTGCTGCTGTGATGAGGGGCCATCCCCCCGCAAGCCACTAGCCCCCGGCAATGCACCACCACGGTTCAACCCGAGCACTTCTGGGTCAAACCCATGGAGAACCCTGCTTGGTGAATCAGGTGCTGCGTGGCGGGGCCCTGCATCACGCTGCTGTGTGTAAAAAGGACTCTGCGGCAACAGGGTCCCGGGACCAACCAACGGGACCGCCATTGTTTCTGTGATTCGCTGTGTGGCCGGCAATGATGGCGGCGCACCATGATCATCCCCATGCAACACTTCTGCGGCGCTTGGTTCGTCCCTCACAGCCCCCCCGTTATTCTCTGACAGGACGCTGTCCTTGCTCGTCATCCGAAACTCTGCCACAGGCACCATCGAGTGCCCCGTGGTAATGGTAAACGAGCCAGACGCAGTCATCGTGGTCATGCTGTGACTCGTCACCATGGGCTCTGCTGAAAACGACAGTGACACCTTGCGGGCCCCCATTGGATTGACTGCAGGGGCAGGTGGAGGTGCTGTGGGAAGCTGCCCCGTGACTGGGTCGATGGGCCTGGGTTGTATCCATCCCTGCTTGCGTGCAGCTTTGCTGTGGCTGGTGTCGAGGTAGTGCACCAGGACAATTGCATCATTGCCCTCGAGGAGCCAGTAGCAGCGGCGCTGCATGCCGTCTTCTGCGTGGGCATAGTAGCAATTGAGCACCTCTTTGGAACCCAGCTTGAGCTTTTCGTGGACCTTGTTGTTGTTGTTGATGGTGGTTTTTGAGGCCGAAAGTTGTGGTGCGAGCAAAAAGGCAGCATATACACGATTCTCATACCTCTTTGACGGTTTTGTTGTCGTTTTTCTTCTTCCACGCGTACCCATCTTTGCGGAAAAAGCGGCACTGCTTGCGATTGAACAGGAACAAGGACCCTGATGGAGGGAGGTCTGGGGCGCTCGGTGAAACCTATGGTGTGTGGGGGGGATTGATCAAAAATTAGGTTGTATGGGAGTGTGTATCTGGTGTGTATGTGTTTCTTCCCACTGATGCTGTCCACAGAGTTGCCCAATGACATTTTCAATGCGTTGTCTGGTTGCTGTGGTTGCTACAATGGCATGCCAATATCCATGCCAATATCCATCCAAACAACAACCTCCACGTACATTGAGACCCATGCAAGCAAAGTTGGACAAAATTTCCACAACTTCATTGTTGCGAAGCCATGCTCGTTTAGCCTTGACGACAATGTCCCTCAATGGCTTTGGGACATCTTCTGCATTTATGGGTTGCGTAATTGCGTTGGTAATTGTGTCCATATTGTTGTCCATGTTGTCTATTATCACTGCTTGCAAACGACGATTTATTAAAATGGGTTGTAAAAATACACAACTGTCCACACCCCACGTAGGTGGTGTTTGGCTTCTGCTGCCCGCGACATTATGTAGTACATGAAACAAGTATGGTGCTACTCAGTTCACTCATGGATCACTCATGGATCACTCATGGCACAATCCACGCCCACCCAGTCACGCTACAGTCTCAAACGCCTCATGGTGACGCTTGCGAGTGCGCACACGCTCACGTTGTAGCAAGCTATGCTGTGCAAGATACGTCAGCATGCTGCTCCCCTCAGCTGCACATACAATGTTACTCCATGCTCGGATCTCCAGGGGGGCTGACCAACACCCAGTCAGCTGCACCAAGTCCTCCTCATGCCCATTGACATCAAAAAAGCACCCATACCCAAAACCTGGTGGAGTGGTTGGTGTGTATTGATGGACACATGATGGTGTACCTAGTATGTTGTGCGTATTTCACTCTACTCTGGCCCCATCCGCCCCATACCGTGCAGCCAAGACACAACATGCTGGAGCCTGGTTTGCTGCCACAGTCCCTGTGAATGATACTCAAACACCAGCACACCCACTGCCTTGTTATCCAGCAGCTGCACTGCCCCAGACAACACAGCAGGGTCAAAACCTGTACGATTTGGTGTGGGTGTTGTGTGCGGTGTGGATGTTGTGGAGGAAATTCCCCTCCTTGAGGGGGGGCATTCCAGCACAAATAATCCCCACCCCAAAACAATCCACCACCTGTTGCGTACCTTCTGCGTCTATTTTCAACACATCAACCCATTTTATGTTTCTTGAAGCCACAAATGCATCTACGGTGGTGGATGGCACCTTGGATGCACGGTGATCCACATTATGCACAGTACAACTCCACTCCTCATCACAATCACTGGGAAACGGCAAATCCACTCCCGACACATTACTCACTATGGTTTTGTGTATAAACCACTGCCCATGGCTGGCATGGGGGGTCAACTGATCTCGTCGAAAGAAATGCTCATGGGCGGCTGTCAACATTGAATGGAAATGGGATGATGGTTCAATGCAGTGCACTTCAATGTCGGCTGTGTGCTCGGTGATGTTGGGATTGGCTTGTTGTTCGCAATCAAGACCTGCAGGGTGTGTAGGAGGTGTTGTAAGAGGTGTTGTCGGGTGTAGGAGGTGTTGTCGGTCATCATATATACACCACCAAACATGTTTGAATACACAATGTGGGTGAAACACAACACAATCGCATCAACAACAGCGTACAATTGCCACAAAGCTTGATGTAGCCCTTTGCCTGCCCCTGGTGCGCAGTGCCCCATCGTCCCGTGTTGTTGTAAAAGTGAAACAGGTGGTTGGGATTGAAGCCACGCTGTGGTTGCCACATGGCAAAGAATTGTGCAGACGTGTAGCCCTTGTTACACCCAATGTCTATCAACACACGCTTGCCACCAGGATGCAGTGCTGAGGAGGGGGTGATGAGAGAGAATGGGTGGGTCACCGGTAGAAGAGGGTTTCACACAACACATGTACAACACATGCACATCACATGTACAACACATGCACTTGCACAACACACCTTGATACCCGTCAAGCCACTGGTCCTTTGGGCATGACGCATAGTTTGAGAGGTGATCGTTGAGTGCTGTAAACCAACCTGCCTGGTACACACGCTCCCAGTCTGTACAGGACTCGAGTCCTTTCAACGTTGCTGCGAGTGGTGAGGGTTTGGAGGTGGTGAGAGCGATGCACATGCGTACGTCCACAGCGTCCACACATGAAAACACTGTGTATACCCACCTGTTGGGTGTTTATGGGTGCTCACAGGGGAAAACGCATGGAGAGAATGTGCTGCGAGCAAAAGGAGTTGAATGAGGGCGATGACGCGACATGTTATTGCATCAAATGCAATCATGCAGGTCACATGCAGGGTTTTCAAGGGGCACACGTTTGGTCGTGGTCAACAACGCATGGTGAGCTTCATCACCAGGTTAGTTGCGACGCGTTGGCAACCGACGCCCAGAAATCACAGGGGAGCTGATGGCCATCATGTATCAAGCTGGTTGAGGTTGTGTTTTCTCGTTCTGATGATGTTTATGAGAAATACAGAAATACATGTCGTCCTGCGCAGCAGCAACACAACACACAATGCAGCCATCACCATTTGGCACCACATCAGTGCAGCACGATGATCAGCCCACCGAACAGTGTGCACCACGACATACCTCTCCACGTGCCACGCTCCTACCACCACCACCACAAACAAGCACGATCAGCAGGATGGGCAGCCTGTTGGCGACAATCCAGCGGTATGACAGGGGCTATGCGTGGGAGGCTACACAGGGCTGTACATGGGAGACCATGACTTTCACCCCCAACCACACCAAAAAGGGCTGCCACCGTTACCACTCCGCTCTTCCTGCACGACGCGCACGAATATGAAGCGCGGCGCGACCGCCACTCACATTACTACCACGACCTCGGGCGTGCACACAGTGCCCAGTTGCGTGGTGTTGCGCACGAGGATGAATACGAACAATGGTGGGCCCGCGCCCGTCGCAACACCACCATTGTGATCAACTTGGCCAACGTGCTTGAGAGGATGGATGAGCAGGTGTTGCCAGCAGTGTACAAGAGCCTGGGTGCAGCATACCATGCATCACCTTCTCAACTGGGATACCTCACCCTGTGTCGTGCATTGACACAAGCCATGGCTGCCCCATTGGGGGGATTTGCAGGTATGAGAGAAGTTGTACTTTTTTGGGATTTGATGCTGCTGTGGAGGGTGTGTGTGGCGTTGTCCTGTGCAGGTGTATGACTGTATGTTGCGATACAACATGGTCGATGAATCACACACATCACCTTGACACGACATCATCTTGACACACCGCCACCACAACAACCTCTTCACACACCCCACACACCCCTTTTGTTCCTGGTCACCTCTCAGGTCACCAATACAACCGCCTCGCAGTGGTGTGTGCAGGGTGTTGCTGCTGGAGTGCCGGCATCACCCTCTTGGCTTGTACCCGCACCCTCACACAAGGCATGCTGGTGGTCACGCTGGACGGGCTGGGCCTCTCCCTACTGCTGCCCAATGTACAGTCGGTCACTGCTGATTACAATGACGAATTGCAGCGTGGAAAGGCGTTCGGGGTGCTGTATCTGACAGGGGCCCTCGGAGGGGCCCTGGGGGCTGTGTATGCAACCAACCTTGGTGGGGTGTCGGTGTGGGGGGTGGATGGGTGGCGGGTGGTGTTTGTGAGCATTGCGGTGGTGTCATTGTGTGTGGGGGTGGTGGTGTATAGGGTGGGGCATGATCCGCGATATGAGGTGCGTCGATGTGAGACCCAACAGGGGGCTTGGGTGTGGGAGCGTGTGTGTCAGGATGACTGAAGATTGTGTACACCCCACACCCCATACACTCCACAGTCACACCCACACACCCCACACTCACACACACACACACACACACACATACACATACACATACACACAGCAGGACAATGAATCAGTCAACCTTGACAAGTCATCACACACTGGGGGGCTGTGGTCTGCTGTGAAATCCGTATTACTCATCCCAACCTTTCTTATTATCATTTTGCAGGTGTGTGTGTGCGCATACATTTAAATATATATACATATATGTGCGTACTTGTGTATGTGTGGAATGGAGATGTGTATGGGTGGTATACGCAGGGACCACACCCCTCCTCCTCCTCCTTCTCACACCCATAACCGAACCCACCCTCCTCCTCCTCCTTCCCATCCTCGCACCAGGGTGTGGTGGGCTCCATGCCCTGGAACTCGCTTGTGTTCCTCACCTATTACTTTCAGTTGCTGGGTATGAGTGATGCAGTGGCATCAATACTCATGTCCACGTTTTTGCTGTCCACTGCCTTGGGGGGGCTGCTGGGAGGGTATGTAGTGGGGTGGGGTGTGTTGGGGGGTGGGGTATGTGGTGAGGTGGGGTATGTTGTTGGGTATGTGTTGGGATGTGGGGGGGGATGATGGTGAGGGGGAGGAGGGAGGAGGGAGGGGGGAGGGGAAGTCAACATACATGCACCTGTATGTGCATGCATTATCTTTACATGCATGTGTGTACTGTATGTTGCATGTATACCTCTTTCACACACACACACACTTACACACGCGTACACATACAAAGGTGGGTTGGTGATCAAATGGCACGTCGCTTTCCCAGTGGGCGAGGGCGGATTGCTGCAACACAATTTTCCATTGCTGCAGGTGTCCCCCTTAGCATTGTACTGCTCAAAGTGTGTGTGGGGGGGTGGGTGTGTTATGTTTGGGTGGGTTTTCTATTGCATGGGTGTGTGTGGTGCACACACGTTGTGTAGTAGGCATGGTGCACACATGGGACACACACACACACAAACAAGCAAAAAAACAAAAAAAAACACAAGCACACTCACACAAAGGTGTTGCCACATGAAGCAACAACACTGGCTGTTGTGTTGCATGGTTTTGTGCTGGTACTCATGGGGTTGCTGATCACCTGGGCAGCACCATGTTGCAACTCACCCGTGTTTGCTGAGATAGTGCCACCATCACTACGCAACCTGGTGTATGCATTTGACAGAAGCTTTGAAATGTATGATGATGGTGTATTGTATGTGTGTTGTATGTTGGTGGGTATACGCCATGTTGTGCGTAGATACGTCGTACATCATACGGGTCATTGTCACACAGGGGCATAGCCGCCCTGGGTGCCCCTCTGGTTGGTATCCTGGCAGAGCGCTGGTTTGGCTGGGACGCATCCTCCACTGGGGGCACAAGCAAAACTGCAGACCTGAAGAATGCAGATGCACTGTCCAGCGCACTGCTGCTGTGTATGCTCGTCCCTTGGTTTTTGTGTTTTATATTCTACACGTTTCTGCATCTGACCTACCCAGCTGACAAGGAGTATGCACTTGCACAGCTGCAGGAGGAGGATGCTGTTGAGGTGGGGTATGAGGCAGTGCCAGCGGTGACGAGGGGGGAGGCGAGGCGTGTGAAGAGCGTGCGGTTTGATGCATGATTGTGGTTTTGTTTTTTTCCTTTGTGTGTTTTGCATAGGGTGACAATATACTGTTCACCAGCACCACTGTATCCCACTCAACACCACCACCAAAACCTTGTAGCATCACCATCAATGCAAGACGATGACGGACACAACAGGTCCACGAGACAGCCTGTTTTCACCTTGGAAAGCACCAGCAACAAGCAATGCGAAATATAAGACAACACACGCAGACAGTGACAGTGTCTTTTGTATACCATCTGCATTGCCAACAGGCCAGCAACAACCCCACCGTGGTGCTGCAGCCCCACCAAGTGAATCCCCACGCACTCTAGAAGAACCATCAAGTGTGCTTTCTGCGCAAGTGGATGAGCTACAAGACCTGCTCTTGGAACACGAGGTTGCGAGACGAGAAGCGTTGCAACGCACCGAGGAGCAGCAGCTGACTGTAGACCATTTGATGGAACAGCTGCGGCATACCACACTGAGGTATCCACGCTGGTGATGCGTGAGGCAGGTGGCAACCATGTCTGTCATGTTCAAACCCCCGCAAAACACCCCCCTGCAAAAGCACCCCCCCCTAGACACCCCCCCCCAAAAACACCGCAGTCTGCAGGAGTTTGACGATCAGCTGGAGCTCCTGCAGCATGCACTAGGCAACCTGATGGTACAGAAAGCCACCATGCAAGAACGTGTACAGGGTATACAATCCCAGTGTGCCGAGGTGGAGCATGATGTGTCGACCATTGAAACCAAATTGGTGTCGTCTTCCATGCAAGCTGCAGAGTTGCTCATGCTCACCCAGCAGCTCCAGGGGGATCCCAATTACGTGCTGCAGCCAGAAGAACCCCAACCGGCACAAACAAAAACGGGGGGCTTTGGGTTTGGGAGGGCATTGAGAGCGCATGCGAGTTTTAATGGTGGCGGGTAGTTGTGTGCGGCTGTGTGTCATGTTGGCACGTTGTACGTGATGATGTACTTGGCGACTTGGTTTTTGATGAATCTGACATGTTGACGTTTCCTGCTGACACTGACCGTTGACGATGACGATGCTGTAGAACACACCAGCAAACACGAATATGTGGTTGTATATTACCAATACCACGCAAGAGCAAGAGCAACGACAATAGCGATGGTCATGGCGATGATCACATGCACAGATGATCGCCTAACACCTCCACACCCAAGGCACTGCTTTATTATGGGTGCCATAACAATGAGATTGAACAACACACTACTATCATTGCACAGTAATCACAAAACGCGCATCAACATGGAGACCATACACAAATTGCAAGCTCACACACACGTATGTTGAATGTCTGTTCATGATGAACAGTCAAAACATACACACACATATAGGCAATAAACAACACACTCTGCAAGGTTGGCAAAGGTAGTTGCATTCAATACCAACACATTCACACATCTCTTCTTAACCTCATCCTTAATCCCCCAAAACCTAATAAAGGCCCTCATAGTCCATCCCACCCCCACCACTCCATAGTCCATCCATTACTGTGGACCATAAAACGCCCACAACCCCTTGGCAGACAACTTGAGCCATTCGGGAGCATTCTCCCACATTTCCTTGAGTGCAGGGACCGCCTTGGACACATGCAACGAGGTCCCCTTTGCCAGGAGCTGCGCCGCCACCCGTCGGGTGATGGTAACCTGCTTGCCCGAGGGGGACAGCTGCAGTTGGATGTCCAGCTGCAGAGTGTAGGTGCCGGGCGGGACCCCTGCGGTGCACCAGAGGGCTACCCCTTCCCAGAGATGGTCGTCACAGGAGGCCTGGATGACTTGGCAGGGTAGGTGGACCGGTGGGAGGTTATTGGTGGGATCGGAGAGGGTGATGCGGTGGACTGTCTTGATGGGGACACGGCCACGTTCGCGGCCACCAAACATGACTTGCAACCTGTTTGGTTTGGTGGGTGGATGTGTGGGCGTGGGTGGGTATGTGTTGGTGTACGTTTACATTTGCTGCATTACATTTGCTACATTACATGTGCTTATATTGATGACAAGTTGGTAGTACATGTGCTTATTAGCAATTATTTCCAAAACATACCTGATGCTGTAGACACCATCCGCGTGCATGAGCAATGTGGGATCCTCACTGCCACTCACCTGTGAATGTGTGTGTGAGAGTGTGTGAGTGCGAGTGCGTGTGTGTGTGAATGTTTGAGCATGTGTGCGTGTGTGCAAAAGGGCTGTGTGTGTATGCGGTACACGTGTGGTATTTTATGGCAACATGCCTGTCCAAAACAAGGATATGAGAGATGCCAATGCAACGCATGCAAGGACACCACACAACAAAACACACACCCATGACAATCTCCCCACACCCATCACACACACACAACACCCCTACCTGTGACATGAGGCTAATGGGTGCCTCCTCCTCAGCCAGTGCATCCTTGAGGTATAATGGATACAGGCTAGTGAGCCACTGCTGGTCAACAATGGGGGGCTTGAGGCCGTCACTGCTTCCACCAGCAGCGTGCTTGTCATCACCCTTGCCTGTGTAGGAGGAGTGTGTAGGAGGTGTGTGTAGGACTGTAGGGAGTGTGTGTAGGGAGCATGGGTGATGTGTGTATGATGGACAATGGTATACGTGTGTATGATGGACAATGGTGTATGATTACTGCAAACAACAGAAGTACACAAACACACACAGCAGACATGCAGCACATACACACACCCTCACTTGACAGCACATACATGCAACACACACATCCATACACCACATACCTGGTCCCCCCATGAGGCTCTTGACCTTTGTCAACAACCCACCACTACTCTTACCACTCTTCCCACCAGCACTGCTGTAACTCTGTGCCATACTGGCAACACTACTGGTCCCCACACTGAGGTATTCACTCTCACCATCACTGCCATCCATATCGCTCCAAAACTCGGTCTCAGCGTCATCATCGTCGTCCTCAGCAAACACATCCTCCGCAGGAGGGGGTTGGGTGTCGTCCTTGTATGCACCATCCTTGTGTGTACCACCACCTTTGTGTGCATCATCACCCTCCCCCTTGAGCAAGGGTGTTGTTTTCTTTGTAGTATCCATGTTGATGTCAGTGGTGGTACCGGGGGGTTGCACTGGTAGGCCATCCTCGTCGAACAGTTCTGCAAATACAATACACATAAAGAGGGCATCCACAGTGTGGGCTGCGTATGCTTCCATGCGCAATTCCTTGAGTGAAGAGAGCTGTGTGTACAGGGTGGGTGGGTGTGTACAGGGTGTGTGTTGGGTGTGCGTGAAGAGGATGTGAAGGGGTGTGTGTACAGGGTGTGTGGGTGAAACATCTTCCATACATTCATTCCCCTGCTCTACAATTCTTCAATACATCCACCCATCCTCCCCACACAAATCTTCAATACATCCATCTCCCCCTCCCAAACACCCCCCACCCCACCCACCCATACCTGTGCCTCCAATCGGTGAACATCCTTATCCAACCCATCAATCAGGTCCCTCTGCATCACAGTATCCAGACCAGTGCGGAACAGTGGAGCATTCAACACCTCCCCTATACTGGGGCGGGCACTGGGGTCCACTTGCAACATCTTTTGGAGTAATGCACGCACCTATGAAATGAAAGGGGGGGGGGGAGGGGAGGGGTAAGTTGAAATGTGAGGGCGGTGCATACATACTCTACGTACACACGTACATCATCATCTTACATACATGATCATACATAATGTACCTACATACATACAGAATACACAATATACATACAGAATACTCACAAACAGAAAACACAACAACAACAACAACAACAACACCCAACACGCCCCAGTACACACAGTATTCACCCCCCCACACACTCACTCCCCCAAACACCTACCTGCACATCTCCAATGGCATTCCACAGGCTCCTATATCGTTCAAATGGCAGGGGTACATCCCCACAGAGGGCCCCCTTGACCTGGGCATCGCTGTACTGGGGTCCAAACAGGGGCTCCCCGACATACAGTTCCCATGCAAGCGCCCCCAGTGACCACACATCACTGGCTGTGTTGGGGATCTCCTTGGCACCCTTGAGCATGATCTTGATGATCTGTGTGGAGGAGGAGGGGGGGTGGATGAAGAGGGGTTGGGGGAATTGTGTGGGGACTTGTGTGTGTGTGTGTGTGTGTGTGTGTGTGTGTGTGCGCAAGTGGGAGGTGTTGATGTATGTGTGAGTGTATATGTATATGCGTTTATGTGTATATACCCAGTATCATTATATACCCAGTATCATTATATACCCAGTATCATTATATACCCAGTATCATTCATAATTTATGTGTATATACCCAGTATCATTCAGATTTTTGCAAACCTCTATTATGCACTCCTACACCCCTACATCCCCACACCCCCACACCCCCACACCCCATCACTCCTCTCACCCATACACCCCATACACACCTCTGGTGCAGCATATCGCAGTGTGTATTGGGGCATCACCTGCTCACCCAGACGTGCCCATGTGCCAAAGTCAATGAGCTTCCATATACCAGCAGTACCAAACCACATCTGGGCGTGTATTTGGGTGTGTGTGTGGGTGTATACATGGGTGTATATGCGGGTGTGTTGAATAGCAGAGGGCATGCCTGTACACCACCACCTTCCCCCCACATCACCTTTCCCCCACATCACCTTCCCCCCCACATCACCTCACCACCCCCCCCTACTACACACACACACTCACTCACTCACATACCACATTGGCAGGCTTGAGGTCCCTATGCACAATTTGACTCGCATGCAACATTGCCACTGCATCACACACGTCCTTCAGGGCCCCTCGTTTCACCGTATCAGGGGCCCCCTTGCGCGCCTTGGAGCCCAACCAATCTGCCAGTGAGTAATCCCCCTTTTCCATGATCAACGCACCCCAGGGGGTAGGGGTGGGGGGTGGGGGTGGGGCAACCATGCTGTAGATGACGGGGACATGCTGTCCACCAACCTGTTGTTTTGGAGGTGGGTGGGTGTGGAGAGGGACACAAACAAACAAACAGACAAACACATACACAATATATACCTGTGACATGTAGAGTCCTATCTCATGTGTGTAATCAGCACGTTCTGCATAAAATTTGGCTGCTATATGTGTGTCAGGTGCCATGGCCATGTGCCCATAGACCACCACACTGTTGTCCTGCCTGCGTGCCCCCTCTGTCTCCCACACATACTGCTCATCTGTGTGTGGCATAGTGGGAATGTTGGTGTGGGTATGTTGGGTGTGTGTGTACAATGGGGTGTGCTTACGCATACACATGTTTGTATACAGGCAGGTGTTTGTACACGAGCAGGTGTGGTCATTCAACACACACGCACACCATTCCCATGACAAACAATATACCACCACCAAGTGCACCCCCCCCTTTCCAACAACCCCCCCCCCTCACACCTGAAAACACCGGCGATGTGGTGATATGCTTGCCCAACACCACCCCCGCACCAGCCCCCTTATCCCCCAACAGGGGCGCCAACAATGCATCCTGCTCACCCTGCACCGACATGTACTGCCTATCAGAGGCACGTGTGCTTGATACATACGCAGCCAATGCACCCAGGACCAACAGACCCAGTCCTCCGCCCAGGGCAATGCCCAGGGTGGCTGCGAGGGTGTTGTCGCTCCCCTGTGTGAGGTACACCACAGGGGTACCACCAGTGGCCACACAGTCGGCTGCAATTTGGTCGGCACAGGGGATGAGGAGGGCGGTGTTGGGGGGCTGGGAGGCACAGGTGGTGAGGTTGTTGAAGCAACACACCTAGGGGAGGGAGGGGGGGTGTATGAGGGAATGTATGGGGTGGTGTGTATGAGGGTATGTATGATATGTCAAGGCATTACAAACATACACCTGCTCTTTATATTATACACCTGCTGCCAAAACACCCTCTTCACACACACCCAACCCGTAACACCTCCCCCAAAACACACCTGTTGCCAAGACACACCATCCACCCCAAAATCTCGTGTTGCATTCAATGGCTGCCCATCAGGCAACACAAACACACGAGGACACGACACCCCACTCCCATCCTGCAACAACGAGCGACGTCTGGCTGCTGTAATGGTGGTCAACGGGCCCCTGTTGACCCCACTCACCGCTCCAAGGTAGGCTGTGGCCCCTGTAACATCAGGCCGCAACCAACACGTCCCACCAGCACCACCACTACCAGGTCGTGGGATAAAGGAAAACGCAGCACAGCCGGGTGTGAGGCTACATAATGAGCAGCATTGACCAGCAGTGCTGACCGTGGTGCTGTCCCCCTGGTTGAGGGACCCTGCAGCGCTTGCCAACGCGACATTTGGCACCAAGTCACACCCCACATTGGTGCCTGCTTGTGCTGCATTGTTGTTGTTGGTGGTGGAGGCACAGGGGGCGATGAGTTGCCCGTTGGTGTCAGTGGGGAGGGCGGCGGCACTGCAGCTGGTGGGATCAACGGCACACCATGCATTACTACTGTTGCCCTGTGGGTGTTTTGTGGGTGTCTTGTGGTGTGTGTGTTGGTGTTTTTTTTGTGTGTGTGGGGGTGTTGATTGTTCGTTTATAGGCCAATAACTAACCATATGTATGCTGTTCCAACCACTACTGTCTACACAACCCCCCCCTTCCCCCCCCTTCTCCACACATACCTGTCCACCAACAACACACCCATTTGACACCCTCCTCGTGGCATTCCCCACCTGGACCACATACTCCTCTTTACAGCGACACCCATTCACCGTTGCTGCTGCTGTCGACACACTCGTTGCCTGTGCAGCGCTACATGTGGATGGTAGGGTCTCACCACCCACCCCGGCAGCACAGGGCAGCACCACAGCTGTAGCATTTGGGAGTACACCACATGTGGGGAGGTTGTTGAAGCAGCATATCTGTTGCCATGACAGTCTTTGTGCTTCTGGGAGGGTGGTGATGTATTGTAGGGATTGACCTGCTGGTACCCATGCAATGGTGGGTCGACATCCTGTTGGGTGTTGCGGGGTGGGGGAGTGGGGGATGGGTTGGGGGGTGTTGTTGGAAGTGTGTACATGTGGACATTGTGGGATGTAGCACCCATGTCATCATGGGGAATGTGGTGGTGTGTTTATACAAAGCAACACAATGTACATGTGCACAAGCAACACAACAACAGCAACAATAACAACAACAGCAAAACAACAACAACAAGTCATACCACTTGATGTTTCTGTGGTACTTGTAACCACCCCACCCACTCCTGCTGATGTAGGGAGGGCACCCACTATGGGGCCTGTATGTAGCTCACACACACCAGAGGGTAGGTAGTTGAATGCCACACATGCCTGTTGTAGTGTTTTGTGGTGTTTTATGCTTGTTGTTTTATGTGTGGTGTTTTATGTGTGGTGTATTATATTGGTGCATGACCCACACCAACCTCTTCCACAACCACACTAGCCTCTCTCAATACCCCACACCAACCACCAAAACATCAACACACACACCCAGCACCCACCGGATTTGCTCGACACAACGAACAGCATTGTTCAGGTGCAGTCACAACGCTCATATTCCCAGCCAACCCACCCCTCCCACTGCCACCTCCTCCCACTGTGCCCAGCACACGCAGCCCTGCTGCCAGCTGGCACTGCACGGCACCTTCACTGGAAGATGCCGATGCCACACCAGTGGGTGAAGACGAGGAGGAGGATGTGGTGGTTGTGGTGGTGGCTGTGTTTGGTGTGGTGCTGGGTGGTGTGCTAGCACTGACAGCACCATCAGCAGGGGTGGGGTCTTGCATGGAGGAGAAGAGGGAGCAACACCCAGCTGTGACGCCTTGAGAGGGTGTTGCCTATGGAGGGAAAAGAGGATGAGGGTGATGTAGTAGGGGGTGGGTATGAGGGTGGTGTACAAGAGGGTGGTGTACAAGAGGGTGGTGTACAAGAGGGTGGTGTACAAGAGGGTGGTG
>VFQP010002749.1_pt1 | contig 19081 bp, 17 predicted proteins | sample 3512351 | NCBI WGS metagenome assembly VFQP01 (sample SAMN10412372, study PRJNA504923) | tailings metagenome | isolation source: Relicate 1 Philex TSF1 revegetated site | place: Philippines: Tuba, Benguet | collected 2017-08-29
ACCTGAAAAAAGGCCGTATTCACCTTTTCCGAACTTACTTCCTCCGTTTTGTAGCAGGAAGTGGCCAATAACTGCTCAAATAAGGGGATGGAAACCTTGAGGCTGCTGACAGCCAGTCCGATATGCTCAACTTTTAACATGTTTATTTGTTTTTACTAAGTACCAGGCTTTCGATTTCTGAAAAAAAGCCGTTTGGGCCGGGTTTCAGGGTCGCAAGTATAAATGGTTTAGCGTATTTTTGTATTTACTAGCAAGCAAATTTCTGTACACTATGTTGAAATTACCAATTTACCTCGATAACAATGCCACCACGCCAATGGATCCCCGCGTGCTGGAAGCCATGTTGCCTTATTTTACTGAACATTTTGGTAACGCGGCCAGCCGCAACCACTCTTTTGGGTGGCAGGCTGAAGAAGCTGTGGATTATGCCCGTGAGCAAGTGGCCAAACTGATCGGAGCCGATCCTAAAGAGATCATCTTCACATCAGGTGCCACCGAAGGGGATAACCTCGGTATCAAAGGTGTATTTGAAATGTATGCCAGCAAGGGTAATCATATCATTACCTGTACTACAGAACATAAGGCTGTACTGGATACCTGTAAACACCTGGAGCGTTTGGGCGCTGAAGTAACCTACCTCGATGTTCAGCCCAACGGCCTGATCGATATGAAGGAACTGGAAGCTGCGATCAAACCTACCACTATCCTTATTGCCATCATGTATGCCAATAATGAGATTGGTGTGATACAGCCTGTTAAGGAAATCAGCAGTCTGGCGCGCAAACATGGAGTACTCTTCTTCACCGATGGTACACAGGCAGTAGGTAAGATTCCTGTTGATGTGAACAAAGATGGTATTGATATCATGGCTTTCACCGGTCACAAAATGTATGGTCCTAAAGGTGTAGGTGCCCTGTATGTACGCCGTAAGAATCCTCGTGTAAAAGTTACCGCTCAAATGGACGGTGGCGGCCACGAAAGAGGTATGCGTAGCGGTACCCTGAACGTGCCTGGTATTGTTGGATTTGGTAAAGCATGCGAACTGGCCGGACAAGAAATGCAGGAGGAGATCAAGCGATTGAGTCAGTTGCGCGATAAGCTGGAACAGGCTTTATTGCAATTAGAAGAAGCATATGTGAATGGTAGCGTAGAACATCGTTTACCACACGTGTCGAATATCTCCTTCAAATATGTAGAAGGTGAAGGGTTGATGATGGGCTTTAATAAAAATATCGCCCTGTCATCCGGATCAGCCTGTACATCTGCTTCACTCGAGCCCAGCTATGTTTTGAAAGCCCTGGGTCTTGGTGATGATCTGGCCCATAGCTCACTGCGTTTTGGCCTGGGTCGCTTTACAACAGAAGAACAAATTGATTATACCATCAAAGCGGTTAGCGAAACCGTATTGAAGCTGAGGGAAATGAGTCCACTCTGGGAAATGTTCAAGGAAGGTATCGACCTGAACACCATTGAATGGGCACACCACTAACCCCTAACTTCTTATTCGCAATTGTTAAACAGTCAAACTTAGAAATCATGGCATATTCAGAAAAAGTGATCGACCACTATAATAACCCCAAGAATGTTGGTACGCTCGATAAAGGACAGAAGAATGTTGGTACCGGTTTGGTAGGTGCTCCTGAGTGCGGAGACGTTATGCGTTTACAGATCGAAGTAGATGACGCTACAGGCGTAATCACCGATGCAAAATTCAAGACCTTTGGTTGCGGTTCCGCTATCGCATCATCTTCCCTCGCCACCGAATGGCTGAAAGGAAAAACAGTTGATCAGGCAGTACAAATCGATAACATGGAGCTGGTAGAAGAACTTAACCTGCCTCCTGTTAAAATCCACTGCTCTGTATTGGCAGAAGATGCGATCAAAGCAGCGATTAACGACTATCGTAAGAAGAACGGCCTGGAAGAACTGGTATTCGAAGAGAAAGGCGTTCACTGATCTATTCACCCATAAACGGAACGACGATGGTAGCAACAGAGAACGAGAATAGCATATACGTTAGCGAAAAAGCTAAGCAAAAAGTGCAGCAGTTGATGAGTGATGCAGGAATAGCTGGCGACAGTTCCTATTTTCTGCGTGTAGGTGTAGTAGGTGGTGGTTGCTCCGGACTTAGCTACAAGCTCGACTTCGATAATGAGGTAAAACCAATGGATCAGGTATTTGAAGATAACGGCGTTAAAGTGGTGACCGATCTGAAAAGCTTCCTCTACCTCGTGAATACAGAACTTGATTTTTCTGATGGATTGAATGGTAAAGGGTTCTATTTCAATAATCCCAATGCCAGCCGCAGCTGCGGTTGTGGTGAAAGCTTCGCTGTTTAATTGATCAGATAAGCATCTCTGAATGAATAAAGCAATGGCCCGGTACATGTACCAGGCCATTTGTGTTATTACACACCCCTATAACTGTGATGATACTATCTTAAAGTAATCATCACATCTATAGATATATACTTAACCAATGAAAAATCTCATCCTGATCACAAGGGTCAGGCTAACGGAATATTCACCGGATTCGTATTGGTTTTTTGTTTTGATTTGCTCCCAGGTCTTGCCTGCCTTGGAGGAGGAGGTGGTGGAGGGGTGCTTGTTGCTTTCATGGGCCTTACCTCAATTTTTGGCGGCGGAGGAGGTGGTGGGTTACTTAATTTTTTGGTAACCCTTTTTTCTTTTGGCGGTGGTGGCGGTGGCGGAAAATCGCTTCCATCCTGTTCAATAACCGTTTTGGTTTGTTTCTTTTGTGACTTGTCTTGTGCCGTGGCTACTAAGCCCAAACCTAAAAAGGCACACACAAGGAGTGAAAATGATACTTTCATACGCAGCTTTTTAATAGGATGCAGGATTTGGGTTATTCCATAAAGAACCCATAAAATATCCTGAACCTGTAGCGAAATGGCGCAGAAGAATTAGTTTTGACACTATGTGGATGATCTGCAAAAAAGAATGGAGCCAGTTCTTCAGTAGCCTTACGGGTTATATTGCCCTGGCCATCTTCCTACTTTTGAATGGCCTTTTACTATTCGTATTTCCTGATACGAGTATTCTGAGCTTTGGATATGCAACACTGGGTGCCTTCTTCAATATCGCCCCATGGGTATTACTTTTCATTGTTCCTACAGTTACCATGAGAAGCTTTGCAGATGAATATCGCCAGGGTAACTTTGAAATTCTTCGAACACTGCCTATTACCCCCTCACAATTAGTTTGGGGTAAATTCCTGGGTGCTGTACTGGTGGTCGTTTGTGCCGTTTTACCCACCATTATTTATGCCGTATCCATTCAGCAATTGAGTGTAACAGGCGGAATTGATGTGGGAGCAACAGTGGGAAGTTATATCGGACTAATATTCCTGGGCGCTGTATTTACAGCTGTAGGTATTTTTACGAGCAGTCTTACCAATAATACGGTTGTGGCTTTTATTGCCGGCGCATTCCTTTGCTTTTTATTGTACACTGGTTTTGATGCGATAAGCCGGCTCGATCTTTTTAGTGGCGGATTGGATTATTATATTGAGATGCTGGGTATCAATTTTCATTATCGCAGCATGAGTAGGGGTGTGATCCGACTGAATGACCTCATCTATTTTCTGGCACTAATTGGTTGTTTTTTACTACTCACCCAGCGTAACCTGCTAAAACGATAATGCCACATGAAAAAGATATTACAACATCGATATGGCTGGCTGTTTTGTATTGTGGCATTGGTGCTTACCGTATACCTCACAGCTGGTATTGGTTACCGCACAGATCTTACGGCCGATAAACGTTATAGTCTTACCTCCGCAACAGAAAAATTATTATCATCACTCGATACGGCTGTAGATATAACCGTTTTTTTAACGGGTGATTTGCCGGCCGATTACCGTAAGTTATCCATCGCCACCAAGGAACTGCTGGAAGACTTTACTTCCCTCTCCGGAAACCAGGTAAGGGTTAGGTTTGAACGTCCGGGGGAGGAAATCAGGAATGATACGGTAAAAGCTATGTTGTATGATAGCTTGGCGAGTTTGGGTGTTGTATTTGAAACAGCCCGTATTACTGGTAATGATATGACAACCGATCAGCTCATCATTCCCAGTGCTTTAGTTCGTTACGGTAATAAAAAGCCTATTGCTATTGATTTGAGAAGTAGCCGTAAAATATTCAGGCAATACAATGTGATGAATGATGTTGAGCCCAGGGAAGATGAAGAAGCTACGCGTAATGCCGCAGAAGCCTTACTGGAATATAAATTCGCCAATGCCATTGATAAACTGACCCGTAATTATGTACCTACAGTGGCATATCTGGTAGGTAACGGAGAACCTATTGATATAAAAGTGAATGATCTGGGTGAGAGTTTACGTAACGAATACAAACTTGCCATATTCGATTTAAAAAAAGGATTTCCCGATCCGGCATTGATCGATGCCCTGATGATTGTGAAACCTACCGAGGTATTTACAGAAGAAGATAAACTGAAGATAGATCAGTTCGTCATGAATGGCGGTAAAGTGATCTGGTTCGTTGATAAACTCCATGCCGAACTGGATAGCCTTATGCGCAGTCAGGCTGAGTATACAGCTTTCGATCGTGGGTTGGATATTGATGACCTGCTGTTCAAATATGGCGTAAGAATTAATGGCGATCTGTTACAGGATTTGAGCTGCTCTAAGATACCCATTGTGGTTGGACGTAATCCGGATGGCTCGCCCAACATGCGAAGAGTGCCCTGGCCTTATTATCCTTTCCTCTCGGCCCAAACAGATAATCCCATTTCCAAGAACCTCGACAGGGTATTGCCCATCTTCCCTTCCAGTATTGATACGGTGAAGGCTCAGGGTATTCAAAAGACCATCCTGCTGGCTTCAGATACCAATAGCAGACGAATTACTTCGCCTGCCATGGTAGCGCTCAACAGTGTACGATCTGAAGAAGACCTGCTCACTTTCAATAAAAGCTTTGTTCCGGTGGCCGTATTACTGGAGGGAAAGTTCCACTCCTTGTTTGCCAACAGGGCGGGTGCCGGCTTGCAGGATTCGGTAAAACGGGCTACGGGTAAAGTCTTTTTGCCTGCTGCCGTAAAGGAAGGCAAGCAGATAGTAGTTTCCGATGCCGATATCGTAACCAATGCTGTCAGTAATACTACCGGACCGCTGCCTATGGGAGAACTACCATTCGAGGGCTATCGTTTTGCCAATCGTGAATTCTTTCTTAACAGTATCGATTACCTGGTAAGCAATAACGGATTATTCGAAAGCCGAAATAAGACCATTACCCTGCGATTACTAGATAAAGAAAAGCTATCCAATTCGCAAAGTACCTGGCAATTCATCAATATTGCCGTTCCGCTGATCCTTCTGGGTATTGCCGGAGCCCTGCTTCAATACAGACGGAAAAAGAAATATGCTGCATAAGCAGGAGAGCCAACACGGGCTTGTTATCTTTACGGCATAAATTACCCACATGACAACGCACCAGATAGTTTACCTGGTATTCGGTATCGTATTGATCCTTGCACTGGTTTTTGACCTTGGCCTGTTAAGCAAGAAGAATGCCCAAATCTCCATTAAACAGGCATTGAAACAAACCTTTTTCTGGGTTACACTGGCCATAGGCTTCTTTGTATTCATGTGGATCGAAGAAGGACAAAAAACTGCCCTGGAATACCTCAGTGCTTATCTCATGGAATGGAGCCTGAGTATTGATAATATTTTCGTGTTCATTCTGATTTTCAACTCCTTTAAAGTAAAAGAGCAATACTACTCACGGGTACTACTCATCGGCATCTTGATGGCTATTATATTCAGGATACTCTTTATTACGATTGGTGTTGCACTGGTTGAGAAATTTCATTGGGTACTATATATTTTTGGTGTATTTCTGGTGTATACCGGATACAAGATGTTTACTTCAAATGAAGATGAAGAGTTTCAGCCGCAGGATACCAAGATCTATCGCTTCCTGAAAAAATACCTGCCTCTGGCTCCGCACGATGGTAATGGTAAGTATGTAGTGAGGGAGAATGGTAAACCCGTATACACTACCTTATTTGTTGTAGTAGTGTTGCTGGCTTCGATTGATCTGGTCTTTGCACTTGATTCCATTCCTGCAGTAATGGGTATTTCAAGGGATAAACTTGTGATTTATACGTCGAATATTTTTGCCGTACTCGGACTTCGTTCCCTCTTCTTCTTATTACGGGGGGCGGTTTCAAAGTTCGATTACCTGCAGCAGGGTATTGCCATTGTACTGGTGATCATTGGCGTGAAAATGCTGGGCGAACATTATATTAATATGTGGCTGGATAAGAGTACACAGGTATTTATTTCATTAGGCCTGATCCTGCTGTGTATTTCCGGCTCGATCTTTTATTCTATGTTCGCTGCCAAAAGAGGTACGCCCAAGGATGTGGAAGATGGTTCATTCAAATGATATCAGCCATGATCTATACTGTTGAACATATAGCTCGCATCATTGGTGTTGAAAGGCCTCCGGCTAACCAGCAACAGATCAGTTATTTGTTAACAGATAGCCGCAAACTCATCTTCCCCGATCAAACTATTTTTTTTGCATTGGATGGCGTAAGAAGAGAAGGCGCCGATTTTGTAGCCGACCTGTATGAAAAAGGTGTTCGCAGTTTTGTGGTAAAAAAAGGGGGCGGGCATCAGTCATTTCCTGATGCAAGTTTATTGGAAGTGCCAGATGTATTAGCCGCCCTACAGCAACTGGCTGCCTTTCACCGGCAGCAATTCAATATACCTGTTATAGGTATTACCGGGAGTAATGGAAAAACCATCGTGAAAGAATGGTTATTTCAGTTATTACATCCCTTTCAATCCATTATCAGAAGTCCGCGTAGTTATAATTCACAGCTCGGTGTTCCTCTGAGTGTATGGCAAATGAATGAAGCACATACTCTCGGGATCTTTGAAGCAGGGATATCGCAGCCCGGTGAAATGAATAAGCTGGAAGCCGTGATACAGCCTACCATTGGTATATGGACAAATATTGGTGTAGCACATAATGAAGGGTTTATTAGCGAACGAGAGAAGGCATTGGAGAAGGCCAAATTATTTCAGCATGTATCAACGTTGATCTATTGCAGTGATGCACTGGCCCCCTATTTATACCCTGCTACCAGCGATCGGCATCTTTTTCCGGTATCTGCCACATTGTTTTCCTGGAGCAGACAAGCAGGAGCCGATTTGCAGGTACTGCAGGAAATACAAGAACAAAATATTACAAGGATCACTGCAATATATCAGCATAAAACGATTGAACTGTCAATCCCTTTTACTGACCGGCCATCTGTTGATAATGCAGTAACCTGCTGGGCTGTTCTTTTATCCATGGGTGTTGATCAATCGAGCATAGCAGAACGCATTCAATCTTTGGAAGCGGTGGATATGCGCATGCAACTCAAGAAGGCGATCAATAACTGTTACCTGCTGAATGACAGTTACAGTAATGATATCGGATCACTTACACTGGCACTTGATTTTCTTACACAGCAGGCCGGAACAAAACCTACTACGTTGATATTGTCTGATATGCTGCAAACAGGTATTGTGCCCCAAGACTTGTATAAACATATCATTGAACTTTTACTGAATAAAGGAATCCGCAGGTTAATAGGAATAGGGCCGGAGTTTATGTCGCAACAGGCCGCTATTCAGGCACAATTACATCAAAGCAGGCATAAGGGTATGTCGGTTTTGTTGTACAGAACAACAGAAGAGTTTTTACAGCAAACAACCACCCAACAATTCAGGGATGAATATATTTTATTGAAAGGGGCGCGCATATTCGCATTTGAAACCATTAGTCACTGGCTGGAACAAAAGGTACACCAAACTGTACTGGAAGTAAACCTTACAGCCATGGCACATAACCTCAAGGCCTACCAGCAACAATTGGAGCCTGCCACCAAAATCATGGTCATGGTTAAGGCATTCAGCTATGGCAGTGGTAGTGCGGAAGTGGCAAGGATACTACAGTTTCATAAGGTGGATTATCTGGCAGTTGCCTATGCCGATGAGGGGGTCGAATTGCGGAAAGCAGGCATTAGCCTGCCTATTATGGTGATGAATGTAGATGAGGCAGCTTTTGATACCATGATTCAGCATGCTTTAGAGCCAGAGATCTATTCTCAGGCTATTTATCGATCCTTCCATCAATTTCTGGATAAGCAGGCCATTACCCAATACCCAGTTCACATTAAAGTGAATACTGGTATGAACCGACTCGGATTTGAGCTGGCAGAGATAGAGACGTTGGCAGCGCAACTGCAACAAGATGGCACCATGATTGCTCGTTCTGTAATGAGCCACCTGGCAGCCAGTGAGGATCCGCATATGGATTCGTTTACCAGTGAACAGGTCACTATTTTCAAACAAGCCTGTACCGTTCTTTCGAAGCATCTTTCTTATTCCTTTATTCAACATATAGCCAATTCAGCCGGTATTTTTCGCCATCCTGAGTATCAGTTTGATATGGTGCGGTTGGGAATCGGCCTTTATGGGGTAGATAGTGCCAATGAACACCAGCTGTCTTTACAAACCGTTGCCGTATTGCGTACCACCATTGCACAAATTAGAAAGGTGCCGGCAGGGGAAACAGTGGGGTATAACCGAAAGGGTGTATTGCATCGTGAAAGTTTAATTGCTACTGTGAGGATTGGTTATGCCGATGGTTATAACCGCAGACTAGGTAATGGGGTAGGTATCATGCATGTTTTGGGGCAGGCTGCTCCGGTGGTGGGTAATGTATGTATGGATATGACCATGCTGGATGTGACCGATATACCCGGCGTTAGGGAGGGAGATATGGTGGAGGTATTTGGCCATCATACAACGGTACAGGATATTGCCCGGGCTACCGGAACCATTGCCTATGAAGTACTCACTGGCGTTAGTCAGCGGGTGAAAAGAATATATATTGAAGAGTGATAAACCCTAAACTTTTCCCAATGCAAAGGCTCGCATATCCGCAAATACTATCTTTGCCGGGTCTTAAATAGAAATCAAGTGAAAGCCAGACACCTGTTTTTTCTCATCCTTGCCATTATTGTTGCCGATCAGGCATTGAAGTTCTATATCAAACTCACCTATTATGCCGGAGAAGAGCATAGCGTAATGGGCAATTGGTTCCTGCTGCATTTTGTTGAAAATGAGGGCATGGCCTGGGGCTGGAAATTTGGCGGAGGCTTTGGTAAAATTGCATTGACCCTGTTCAGACTGGTAGCTGTAATCTGGGGTACTTTCCTGCTCCGCGATTTTATTCGTAAAAAATACCATAAAGGATTCCTCATTTGCGCTGGCTTGATTTATGCAGGTGCATTGGGTAACCTCATCGATAGCTTATTCTATGGCCTCATTTTCGAAGAAAGCAGTTTTGGTATGCGCAATGTTGCACGACTGTTTCCCAGTGGAGGTGGTTATGCTGGTTTTCTGCATGGCAAAGTGGTGGATATGTTCTATTTCCCCATCATTGAAGGCACCTGGCCTTCCTGGGTACCTGTATGGGGCGGAGAGGAGTTTCTGTTCTTCCGACCCGTTTTTAACCTGGCAGATGCTGCTATCTCCGTAGGCGTAATCACCATTCTGATTTTCCAGAATAAATTCTTTAAGAAAGCCGCAGAAACTAATCATCCTACCGTAGAAACCGATTCGGTGGTGGATGATAAAACACAGATATCCTAACTGATATAAGTGCTGAATAAGAAAAGGTCATTGATCTATCTTCATACGGTTTGATAGATCAATGACCTTTTTTGTATCATCTATATAAAATCTGCTTAGAAAATCTGCTTCTTAATCAGCGACATTGACTGAGTAGAACCACTGATCACAAAAACCTGATCAACCAAACCAAAGCCTTTGGCATAATAGGAGTTCCCTTCCAGAACCGTTACAAAACTGGTGCCCCCATCTGGTTTGAATAAGATCGTTCTTTTCACATTAATCACATTGCTATAAGTGGTGCCTAATACTGCATGTGTAACATCCTTACCCATAATGGCAAAAGAAGCTTTAGCTACACCCGATTGTCCGTTGAGTTTGAGTCCCCCCAGTTCCTGGGTTTCCCAGGTAGTGCCCACCGGTACATTGTCTTTCAGAAAAATATAACTGATATAGCTGGTTGGAGGATCGTCGAAAATATAGGTATAATCAAAGTCGATCGTACTGTAGGCAAAATAATTACCCAGGTTATCTTTCGAGAAATAATAAGGGTCATTACCCGGTGTTAAAGCAAATTTCTTGAAGAGGTTATTATCGACTAAGGAAGTTTCATCGGTTACGGTAATTCTGAATGTATCTGTTCCTGGACTCGTAGTAGGTAATAGTTCGTAGGTCCAGGTAGAATTAGTGGTATTGGGAAAATAATCGGTATTGCTGCCTGCACTTCCGGTAAGTGTTGCCGATACAGGGAAAGAGCAAACGCTGGAGCCGAAGGTAAGTGCGAGATCAACTGTATTGGGCAAAATGGGTTTACCATAAGCTTTTAGCTTGATCTTGGTAGCTCCGGTAGTGAGGGCAAAGCCCGAATCAATAAACCAGATGCCATTGACCGTATCGGTGAAAATTTTATACTTACCCTGTTTGGTGAAGGTAACATTGATGATGGCATAGTTGCTATCACCCATGGCCTGGTCTACCACATATTCGCCTCTGATATCGGCATCCTGACAGGCACCAGACAGATCGGTGAGTACACCTTCTGCCACACCACCTAAACCTGCACCTTCAAAACTTAATTCTTTTTGACAGGCCACCAATAGTGTACTGGCGAGTAAAAGTAGTGCCCAAAATGACGTAGTGAATTTCTTCATAAACCCCGGCTTTTTTTCTCTTGATTAGACCAAAATTATACCAATAACGCAGCCTCAGGCATCAAATTACTGCTTTTTGATAAATGAGCGATATTATTTAACGTAGTAATAGCAATCTGAGATAGGGCTTCATCGGTGAAGAAGGCCTGGTGTGCGGTGATCAGTACATTCGGAAAGCTCATCAGGCGCTGTATTTGATCGTCCTGAATGATATTGGATGAGAGGTCGCGGAAAAAGAGTTTTTCCTCCTGTTCATACACATCCAACGCCAATGCACTGATTTGTTCGGTTTTTAAAGCCTGGATAATAGCTTTTGTATCAATGAGTCCTCCCCGGCCAGTATTGATCAATATAGCGCCCTTTTTGATCATGGTTAGTGTATCGGCATTGATGATGTGTTTTGTTTGTTCGTTCAATGGGCAGTGTAGTGAAATGATATCACTATTAAACACTTCTATGAGTGGATGGTATTGTACGCCCAACGCTTCCATATCGCGATTGGCAATAAGATCGAAGGCTTTTACCGTACAACCAAAGCCCAGCATGATTCGACAGAATGCTTGTCCAATATTACCCGTACCAATCACGCCTACTGTTTTACCATGCAGGTTAAAACCCAGTAAACCATTTAGTGAAAAGTTCTGCTCCCTTACCCTGTTATACGCTTTATGAGTTTTTCTGTTTAGTGTTAGTAGTAAAGCAGCCGCATGTTCTGCCACAGCTTCCGGTGAATATGCAGGAACCCTGCAAACGCGTATCCCGGCTTTGCGTGCAGCTTCCAGATCAACATTATTAAAGCCGGCACAGCGTAGGGCAATAATTTGAACGCCCTTCTCTTTTAATACACTTATTACAGCAGCATTTACCTGATCGTTTACAAACACACAAACAGCCATTGCCTGTTCAGCCAGCGCTGCTGTTTGCTCATTCAGGGTTACTTCAAGGAAGTTCAATTCAAAGGAACTGTCATTGTATCGCTCAAAAAAAACCTTGTCGTAGGCTTGTGAGGAGAAAAATGTAATCTTCATAGGTTGCTGATAGGAATAAGTTTAATCAGACACAACAATGCCTATCTGTTAAGATACGATTTTTTATTGATATCTGTTAGATAAATGGGGATGAGTGGTAGGCCAAAGTATAGCCAAACCATGCTTCATCGATCATTCACCGATGGGTTGTGATGAACGGTATATTTTTTCCGTTAATTAGAAAAATATCTATGCCTTGGAAAGAATTTCTTCTATACTTTCCTGCGCAGCCTGAATGGTTTCATCGAGATCGGCATAGCTCAGTGCATCATTGAGGAACCAGCTTTCAAAGGCGGAGGGCGGCAAATAGATGCCTCTTTTCAGCATAGCATGAAAGAACTGATTGAAGCGGGTATTGTTGGCAGCGGCAGCACTGGCAAAATCTGTCACCGGCTGTTCGCTGAAATGAATACTGATCATGGAGCCGAGTCGGTTGATGATAAAGGGAACGCCGCTCTTCTGTAATACTTCTTCCAGCCCTTTATGCAGGTAGGCAGTTTTATCTGCCAGTGATTGATAATGTTCGGGATGTTGGGCCAGTTCATTTAGTAAAGTATATCCTGCTATCATGGCAATTGGGTTGCCACTCAAAGTGCCGGCCTGGTACACAGTACCCAGTGGTGCAATTTTTTCCATGATGGCTCTTTTACCACCGAATGCACCTACCGGCATACCGCCCCCAATTACTTTGCCATAGGTAACCAGATCGGCCTGAATGCCTAATACTTCCTGTGCACCGCCTGGGGCCAGTCTGAATCCGGTCATCACTTCATCGAAAATGAGTACGATACCATGGCGATCACAAATGGAGCGCAGTCCTTCCATGAAACCAGGTGCGGGTAATATACAGCCCATGTTGCCGGCAACAGGTTCTACAATGATCGCAGCAATTTGAGCAGGGTTAGCTTGAACCAATGCTTCTACAGCAGCTAGGTCGTTATAGGCGCAGGTAAGTGTATCATTAGCCACACCACCTGTAACACCGGGAACGGTTTGAATATCGAATGTGGCCAGTCCGCTACCAGCCTTTACCAGAAAAGCATCGGCATGACCATGATAACAACCTTCAAATTTGATGAACTTATTTCTGCCTGTATATCCTCTTGCCAGTCGCAATGCACTCATGCAGGCTTCTGTACCACTGCTTACCATTCTGATGAGGTCTACATTAGGAGCCATGGAGCGAATGAGTTCGGCCATCTGAATCTCCAGTTCTGTAGGTGCGCCATAGGAAGTTGAATAAGCCGCTTTTTCCTGAATAGCTTTTACTACGGGAGCATAAGCGTGTCCCAAAATCATGGGTCCCCAGGATGCGATATAGTCTATGTATTGTTTGCCATCAGCATCATATAAATAAGTACCAGCTGCACGTTCAATGAAAATGGGGGTACCACCTACACTTTTAAATGCGCGAACGGGTGAATTAACACCTCCTGGAATGGATGCTTGTGCTCTTTCAAATAATGCGATACTTTTTGGATACATAGCGTTGCTGTTTATTGGCTCTCTATAGGTCTTTTATGATTAATCAATCAGGCGGATGGCATCTTTGGCAAAGTAGGTGGCAATCAGATCGGCACCTGCTCTTTTGATAGCGGTTAAACTTTCTATGATGGCTTTATCCTCCTGTAACCAACCCATGCTGGCGGCTGCTTTGATCATGGCATATTCACCGCTTACATGATAGGCGCTTACAGGTACCTGAACCTGGTCTTTAATATCGCGAATGATATCTAGATAAGCCATGGCTGGTTTTACCATTACAATATCAGCACCTTCTTCTATGTCCATCAATGTTTCCCGAATAGCTTCTGTTCCGTTGGCAGGATCCATTTGATAGGTTTTTTTATCTCCAAATCCTGGAGCACTATCCAATGCATCTCTGAAAGGACCATAAAAGCATGAGGCATATTTTGCGCTGTAACTCATGATGCCGGTTCTTGTAAATCCATTCGTTTCCAAGCCCTCACGAATAGCGCCAATTCTGCCATCCATCATATCACTGGGGGCAACAAAGTCGGCACCAGCATTTGCATGGCTGATACTCATCTTCACCAGTGCTTCAACTGTTTCGTCATTCACAATCTCACCATCTTTTACAATACCGTCATGGCCATAGGAAGAATAGGGATCTAAGGCAATATCGGTCATCACAATCATTTCCGGAACGGCATCTTTGATGGCGCGGATACTGCGTTGCATGAGGCCATTTTCATTCCAGGCTTCAGCACCTGTATTATCTTTCAGTTCATCTGTACACTTGATAAATACCAATACAGATCGGATGCCCATCTGCCATAATTCCTTTACTTCTTTAACGGTGAGGTCGAGTGACCGGCGATAGTATCCGGGCATCGAACTGATCGGAGTCGTCAGATCTGTTCCCTCATCAATGAATAAAGGAGCGATAAAATTGGCTGGCCTTAGTATGGTTTCAGATACCATCGCTCTGATGGCTGCATTTTTTCTGAGGATCCTATTTCTTCTTTGCAGGTACATATGGTTGAATTGATGGTCTTGGTGATCAATGAATGTTATGCCGCCCAGTTGCGCGGGTGTAAGCAGGCATCCAGCAAATCCCACTCAGCACTGCCTTCAGCAGGTTGATAATTATAATCGAATCGAACAGTAGGCGGAAGGCTCATGAGTATACTTTCAATACGCCCATTGGTTTTGAGGCCAAAGATAGTGCCCCTGTCATGAACCAGATTAAACTCTGTATATCTGCCACGACGTATTTCCTGCCAGTATTTATGCTCGGGTGTAAAGGGGGTAGCTTTTCTTTTCTCTACAATTGGAATATAACTCTCGATCAATCCATACCCACAGGCTTTGGCAAAAGCCATCCAAGTATTTACATCATGTTGTTCATTCGGACGCTGATAATCGTAAAAGATTCCGCCAATACCTCTGCGTTCTTTATTGCGATGCCAGTTTACAAAGTACTCATCACATTCTTCTTTGAAACGAGGATAGAAAGCCGGATCAAATTGATCACATGCTTTTTTATAGGTAGCATGAAATAATACCGCATCTTCTGTAAACAGATAATAAGGAGTAAGATCGGTGCCACCACCAAACCAACGATCCATCACTTCACCTGCTTCATTGTATAATTCAAACATCCGGTAATTACAATGAATGGTAGGTACAAAGGGGTTGTTAGGATGTATAACCAGACTAAGACCGCAGGCAAACCAGCTGTGCCCATTGATTTTTAACTGGCTTTTCATTAAATCAGTTACTTCTCCAAAAACAATGGAAGTATTCACCCCACCCTTTTCAAATACATCACCATTTGATATTACCCTGGTTTTTCCGCCACCACCTTCGGCACGTTCCCATTTATCTTCTATGAATTTGGCTTTGCCATCTGCCTGTTCAAGAGCCAAACAAATATCATTCTGCAGCTGGTGAATAAAGCTGATCCATTGGTCTTTAATCATGGTCGTTGTATTTAGGTGAAACAAGGGCTGATCCGTATGATCAGGCATGTTGAAAATTCTTCACAGCATCTACAAATGCCCGTGCATGGTCAACTGGAACATTGGGTAATATACCATGTCCGAGGTTGGCAATATGTTTGCCAGGTCCAAATGCCTGCAGCATATTTTTTACCTCCTGTTGTATTACGGGAATGGGTGCCAATAATTTAGCCGGATCGAAATTGCCCTGCAGGGTAACGCCAGTACCGGCAAAATTGCGGGCTCTTTCTGGTTGAATGCACCAGTCAATACCCAGGCCATGGGCACCGGTATCGGCCATTTCCTTAAGGCTATGCCAGGCTCCTTTAGCAAAGAGTATTACAGGCACATCATCTTTTAGTGCGTGAATGATCTGACGCATATATTGAAGGGAGAGATTTTCAAAATCATGCGGACTCAATAATCCTCCCCAGCTATCAAATACCTGTAAGGTATCTGCACCTGCGGCCACTTGTTTTTTCAGGTAGGCAATGGTGGTATCGGTTATCATTTGTAAGAGCTGGTGAGCCAGTTCGGGTTGTGTGTAGCAAAATGCTTTGGCCTCATCAAATGTTTTGGAACCCTTGCCCTGAACCATGTAACAGAGTAATGTCCAGGGTGAGCCGGCAAAGCCAATGAGTGGTACTCTTCCATTCAATTCCTGTTTAATGAGTTTGATGGCGTCGAATACATAGCCCAGTGTTTCATCTACATCCGGTACTCGAACCCTGGCCATATCCTTGATCGATTTGATGGGGTCGGGTAATACGGGCCCTTTACTTTCGATGAGTTGTACTTCCAGTCCCATGGCCTGTGGTACTACCAGGATATCTGAGAAAAGGATGGCGGCATCTACCCCAACAATATCAATGGGTTGGAGTGTAATTTCACAAGCGAGTTCGGGTGTCTGACATCTTTCAAAGAAGCCATATTTCTCTCTTAATACCATATATTCAGGCAGGTAGCGGCCGGCCTGGCGCATCATCCATACGGGTGTTCTTTCTGTTGGCTCACCGCGGAGCGTTCGGAGTAGTAGGTCGTTTTGTAACATTCGATCGGTATAATTATTGTTCCCGGTCAATGATCAGTGAATCTGATGATTGAGGAAATTGATGTAAATAAGTTAGTGCCAGATCCAGTAAAGCCTGTTTATCTGTAACATGTGCTGTGATGATCTTGTTCGTACTATGCTCATTAATGGCGTTCGCAGTGGTAGACCCAATGGCAAATAAAACAGTATCTGGATTGGGTTGGTTCGTTGAAAAATAACTATGCACCGCACTCGGACTAAAAAACAGGATGCCGGCATAGGATGTAGATACAGTGATGGGGGTTGCCGTGGTTTCGTACACGATCAATTCTTGTAATTGAAAACCTGCTGTTGATAAAGCTTCCGGAAGTTCTGGTCGGCGTTGGTTGCCACAAAAGAAAAACAATTCTTCATGGGTAGATTTTTCTATGATCTTTGCCGCCAGTTCGATGGCATTGATGCCTGTTGCCCGGATACTGTTCTTGCCAAAATAAGTTTCAATCAGTTCTTTGGTTGTTTGACCAATGCAGTAACACTCCCAATCTGGAATACGTTGGTTGAGCATGGCGATAACTGCTTCCACTGCATTCATACTGGTGAAGATCACAGCAGCTTTTTTAGTAAGCAGCGATTCAATATAATTGGTTAGTGAATCAGATACGATGGCGCTTGTTTCGATAAAGCTGATTTCTTCCAGCTCAAAACCAGCTTCCTTTGCACGCAAAGCAGCTAACTGGCCAAGAGGGCGGGTAGATAATATGGTAGTACTATTGCCCTGCATGACGAATATTTTCAATGATGGATGCGGCACCCTGGTCGAGTAGTTGTTGTGCCGCTTGTTCGCCAGTGGCACTGGCTTCGCTTAAGGGGCCTTGTATTGTTACTTCCAAACATTGGCTGCCATCGAGTGATAGTACATTTGCTTGAAAATATATTTGGTCTTCTTCTCTTACAGTTGCTAAAGCACTGATGGGTGTGGCGCAACCGCCCATGAGCCGGCGAAGAAAACGTCGCTCTGCGGTAACACATTGTGCTGTTGGCAAGTGGTGAAGTGGGGAGCAAATATTAGTGATGTCCTTGTCTTCGGTTCTGTTCACAATCACCACAGCACCCTGTGCTGGTGCTGGTAACATCCAATCCAGGTCAATGCTGAGTGCGGGACGGAGGTTAATGCGTTCAAGTCCTGCTGCGGCAAAGATGGCGCCATGCCAGTTCTGTTCAGCCAGCTTGCGTAAACGGGTATTCACATTCCCACGCAGGTTATCGAATTGGTGATGCGGATAGCGATGCAGCCACTGTGCTTTTCTTCTTACACTGCTGGTGGCAATCGTTAATGGTAATACATCTGGCGTAGCATGCCATCCTTCAGGTGTATGTCCAAGTTGTTGAGGGATAGCAGGATCTTTGAATACAAGAATGTCTTTGTGAGATGCTCTTTCCAGTATGGCAGCAATTCCCAGGCCCTTGGCAGGCTGCGTGGGAACATCTTTCATAGAATGAACGGCTATATCGATTTTATTACTCAGTAGTGCAGCATCCAGCGTTTTGGTGAAAATACCCTGCACGCCAATTTCATACAAAGGTGTTACAAGGTCAATATCCCCTTCACTCTTGATGTACACGAGTTCAGAAGCGATGCCCTGATCCTGTAACAGTTGTTGTACCCATGTGGCTTGCCACACGGCGAGCTGACTGTCGCGCGTGCCTATACGGATTGTTTTATTCATGTCAGTGACTGATCGTCATGAAATCATTGATAGCTTCTATGTAGTAACATCCGGGTTGGTGTCTGTCGCGTAATTTAACGGCAACATTATTCACCACTTTCTGGATGGCAGCTGTATTGATATCATTTGTTTTTTTCGTAGTAATAAAAAGCCCGCAGGAATGCATGTCATGCAGTTTCTGTTTTACGGCCTTCAGTACAGGTACATGTTTACGCTGGTTAGACCATTCATTAAACTCCTGCATATGATGTTGGATGATTGACATAGCCTTAGGAACTTCGGCTTTTCTCATGCGTAAAGTTTCATCATTGATGCGTGAGAGGTCATCAACATTGGCCAGTGTAACAGTAGGAAGGGTAGCGAGTTGAGGATCGATATTATTAGGAATAGAGAGATCGATCAATGTTTTGTGCTGGTTGGTAGGCAGGTTTTTTGCTGTGATCACAGGCTGATCAGCATTAGTAGCTACGATCACGATAGAAGCTTTTTCCAATACCTGATCAAGTTCACTCCAGTCTTTCCAGCTAATACCCATTTCAGTGGCCAGTGAGCAGGCTTTATCTGCTGTGCGGTTAACTAAAGTGATATTGCTGGTGTTGAGATAGTCGATCAGATTTTTACAGGTATTTCTTCCAATTTTTCCTGTGCCCAATAAGGCGATATGTGTATCCTGATTAATTGAAATACTGTTTCGGATGAATTGGATGGCAGCAAAGGAAACTGAAATAGTGCCGCCACTCAGTGCCGTTTCATTTTTGATTTGTTTGGAGGATTGGAGCACCGTATTGAAAAGTCTGTCTGTGTAAGCGCCAATCATGCCATGTTCACGCGAAAACTTTACAGCCAGTTTCATTTGGCCTACAATTTCATAATCACCAAGGATTTGAGAATCAAGACCTGCGCCTACGGAAAATATATGTTCCAGTGCCTCCTGGTCCTGCTTGATATAGCAGCGGTGCATGAAATCCTCAAAACTACCCATGGTCACGCTGCAAAGTATTTG
>VFQP010002751.1_pt1 | contig 19066 bp, 25 predicted proteins | sample 3512351 | NCBI WGS metagenome assembly VFQP01 (sample SAMN10412372, study PRJNA504923) | tailings metagenome | isolation source: Relicate 1 Philex TSF1 revegetated site | place: Philippines: Tuba, Benguet | collected 2017-08-29
GCGGCGGCGGCGGCGGCGGCGGAAGCGCCCACCCCGCCCCCGGCGGCGGCGCCGGCGCCACCGCGGCCGCGGCGGCCGCGCCGGGCGGTGCCGCCGGCCGCCGCGCCGCCGTGCGCTGGCGCGACCGCTGCGTTGTTCACGTGTGGCGCGGCCACGCGTACCTCACAGAGGAGGGGCAGCTGTCCTCTGAGCCGCTCGCTTCCCGCGCCTTCTGGCGCCAGGGATGGCGGCTCATGCTGCTGCCGCTGGGCAGCGCTGACGGCGCCGCGGCGGGCGCGGGCCTGGGCCGGGAGCACGTCGTGGTGCTGGCGCCCAAGCAGGCGTACGACGCGGCGCTGGCGCTGCAGCAGCGGGCGGCGGCGGCGGCGGCGGCGGGCGGCAACGGCGGCGGCGGCGCGGCGGGGCTGTCGCAACAGCAGGTTCTGGCGGTGGCGCTGGCGCAGCAGCCCGGCACGCTGGTGCTGAGCTGCGCCGACCGGGCCACGGCGGTGCAGCTGCACACGGCGCTGGCGCGCTCGCGCTCCACCATGCAGGCGCGTGGGTTTTAGGGCTTGGGACGGCTCGCAGGCGGCCGAGGCGGCAGTCTCGTTTGGCCGTGACAAGAGACGTAAGCTGAGTGTGGTTTGCGGTGCTGCCATGCAGGCGGTGGCGGGGCTGCTCATGGAGGACGACGCGGCGGGCGGCGGCGTGAGCGGCGCCTCGCTGCTGCTGCAGGAAGAGGAGGCGGCGGCGGGGGCGCTTGCCGAGGGCGCGGCAGCGGGGAAGCAGGGCACGGACGCCGCACGGCCCGGCGGCTCTGCTGCTGACCAGGTGCGTGGCTTCTCGCGGCCGGGTGCAGGCGCGACGACGGCGTCCTGCCCCGCGACCTTGAGCTCGAGACGTGGCCTTGACGTCCCTTTCATCGTTGCGACATTGCCTTTGGGAATGAAACTCGTGTAGGGCGGCGACATGCTGGCGCGCATGATGACCCACAGCGAGTTGCTAGAGCTCAAGGGCACCGTCTCAGAGGTGGTGCTGCACCTCAGCGGCCGCAAGCCTCCGCTCTGTGCCCCGCCTGACGCACCCACCTCCGCCTCCCCCTCCTCGGCGCCCTCCTCCCCTCCCAAGGACGGAGACGCGGCGCGCCCCGCATCCACCAGCCCGTTTGGCGGCGCCGCGGCGCAGGGCCCCGAGCAGCGGCAGGGCGTGCAGCCGCCCGAGCCCGAGCCGGAGCCGCCGCTCTTCCCCGGCGCAGCGCCGCAAGAGCCGTCCTGGGTCGCGTATGTGCTGGGCGGCGGCGGTGGCGGGGAGGGTGATGGCGGCAGCGGCGCAGCGACGCAGCAGCAGCCGCCGCCGACAGGCGGCCTGGGCACGGAGGCGAGCTCCCCGTGGGCGGCGCCGGGGCAGGCGCGGCTGACGCCGGCGCAGTCCTTCATGTCAGAGGGGCCCGCCGGTGCGTGCGCGTGCGCGTGCAGCGGGTTGACCGCGGGTGCAGCGCATCGGGGTGATGCGGGTCAAAGAGAGTGCTGTCGTGGTGTTTGCAGGTGGCGGCTACGTGATTGACCCGCCCACGCTGGAGGAGGAGGTGCCCCTCATCACGCTCAGGTAGGTGCACCGCGCACTTCTGCGGCTGCTATCGTACGCCGCCTGCTGCCCTTTTTTCAGGTGGCCGCATGCACCTGACGTGCGCCCCTCCCGGTGCCCCTTCCCGCCACCTGTGCGCTCTGCAGGCTGCAGGCGGCGGTGCTGGACTGCGCCTACAACGCCAGCCGCCTGCACGTCGGCGCCGCCATGCGCGCGCTCACGGTGGAAGACGAGCTCATGCGCGCCATCCACGGGCCCGCCATGGGCCTGCTGGTGCAGTCGGGAGGTGCGCGCCACAGGTTGCCAGATCGCCTTCTTCCTGCGCAGCCGCTTGTACGTTCACTCAATGGCAGCGCGTTTGGTTGCTCTCCTTCTCGCAGAGGCCTCCAAGGTGCACGGGGCTGGTGCCGCCGCTGACGAGGCCCAGGGTTCCGCCGCGGCTGGCGAGGCTACGGCGCCTGGCGCGGATGCAGCGGGCGGCCCCTCCGCCGCACGCCCAGTGCCGTCCGGCCCTGGTGAGCGGTGCCACGCCGTTCGGAACCATTCGTTGGGCCGCGCTCTGCCTTGTGGGCTGGTGCTGATGCTGATCCTGCCGCAACGCGCCGCCCCCCGCTGCAGGCGCTCAACGGCAGCGCGGCGAGAGGGCCGCCGCCGCCGCTGGCAGCGCCGGCACCGCCGCCGGCACCAGCGTGGGCGCCGTCAGCAAGGGCGCCTCGCCGCACCGCGCGCTGCACCTCCTGGGCGCCGAGGTGGCCACGGGTAAGCAAGCACACGCCACATGCTCTCGCTCGAGTCACGGCCCGTTGGGAGGGAGCTCAGGGTCCCGATCGCTGCGTTGCCGCCAAGCCGAGCCTGGACGCGTCCACCGCCTGCGCAGGCGGTTTGGAGGAGCGCGACAGCGACGACGAGTTCTTTGACGCCGTCGCCTCGTGGATCGCGCCACCGCCCACCGGCGGCTCGGCGCACAGCTCCACCGCGCACATGGCCGGCGCCGCCAGCGGCCCGCTGCTCGCCGCCGCGCCCTCGGCCGACCTGGCGGCGGAGCTCGCCGCCGCCGACCTCGCCGCCGCCAGCGGCGGCACGGCGCACGCGGGGCTGGCGCGGCAGGGCAGCGTCGCCGCGCTGCCGCCCAGGGCGGCGACGGCGGCTGGCCAGGCGGAGCCGCTGGTGTGGCTGAGCTACACCTCCTGGTCTGCTTCCGCCGAACAGTGAGTGCTTCTGCACGTGCGGCGCTCTTGTGTTGCTTCGCCTCGCCTCGCTTTTGCTGCTGGCCATGACTGCGCTGTTCACGAAATGCACGTGCGTGTGTGCGGGGTGCGTGTGTGCAGGCACCCGGGCGTGGGGTCGGAGCTGGTGGGGCGGCTGTCGTCCGTGACGCTGCGCGCGCACCGCCCCACCGTGGCGGCCGTCATGGCGCTGGGCAGCGACCTCGCCGCGCTCAACACGCTGCTCGCCTCTACGGACGGGAACGGCCGCGCAGGCGCCCCGCAGGTGTGCCGATGGTTGAGACATTCGCCAGGCTGCGATCACAGGGAAGTGTATTCGTGCCTGGCCGACTGGAAGCGCTCGCTCCTCACTGAGGCGTTGTGCTGGTGTTGTCGTCTGCGTCCCTCCCGCCCGCAGCGCACGTCTACGCTGGGCGCCAGCCCGCAGAGCGCCGCCGGCGACAGTGACGACGACGCCGCGGCCGACGACTCTAGCAGCGTCAGCGCCTGGCCCACGCCCAGCCCCTCGGTCGACGCCTCCAACCTCGCCGGCGCGCCCGCCGCCGCGGCGGGGCCGGGCGCGGCGCCGAGCCTCCAGTTTGCGCTGGACGGTGCCGGGGGCAGCGGCAGGCTGGGCAGCGAGGCGGCGGGGCCGGGCGGCTGCGGCGGCGGCGGCGGCGGCGGTGGCGGCAGCGCGGCGCCGAGTGTGACGACTAACCAGGGCGGCGCGGGCACGGCGGCGGCGGCGGCGGCGGCGGTGACGTTCCGGCTTGTGCTTGACATGCGCAAGCTGCAGGTGCGGCGCGCAGGGCGTCCTCTTTGCACCTTTCCCGTCCCATGCAGGCAGAGCGAGCACGCCGCAGGTGCATTGTGTGACGTGGGGCGCCGCCATGCCGTGCGCGTGCGTCCTCTGGCCCGCAGCTGGTGCTTCCGTTCGAGGGCGCCGAGCTGCCCCCGCTGGCCAGCGCCTCCATGGACGGCTTCTCGCTGCAGCTCGACATGCGTGCCGACTCAGGCATGGAGATCAACACCACGCTCGGCAACCTGGTCGCCGTCTGTGAGGTGCGTCTGGCCTGCCGCGCGCGTCCTGTGTTTCCGCACGCTCGCAGAGGATAAAGAGGAGAGAGAGAGGGAAGGGTGGCGTGGGGACACACTCAGTTGGAACGCTCGCCCGGGCGGCTTGCGCGTGCGTGCGTGTGTGGCGATTGAGGGGAGGAGGATGGGGCGTCGCCGCGAGTCCACGACTGGAGCGCCTACCCGGACGCTTCTGACGGCGGGACGACTTGAATCACGCGGGTGGCGCTTGCGTGTGGGTCGCAGGCGCTTCCGCCCGAGTGCCCGCACCGCACCATCTGCCAGATGCGGCCGGATTCGTCCCCGCCCGGCGCCGCCGCGCCGCCAGAGGCGGCACAGCACCAGCAGGACCAGGAGCAGGGCTCTGGCAGCTCGCTCATCAAGGTGCACGTGACCACCTCGCTGGGCAGCCGCCACACGCAGGGCGCCCGCGCGCCGCGCAACGTCGGGCAGGTGCGGTGCGCACTCTGAACCTTTCCGCTTTGCACACCTCCCTCGCCGGCCTCTCTCTACCGTCGTTGGCAAGGCGAGGATGGAGAGAAGCCTGGGCCATTCAACCGCTGGCATCTGTCGCTCGACTCTCGAACGTTCGCGCAGGTGTACCACGTGCGCACCGAGCTCCAGTCGGTGCGGCTCGTGTACCTCCAGTGCGTCATCAACATGCTCACGGAGTACCTCTCAGGTGCGCAGTTTCCTGTTCAGGCCACGCCCTCTTGATGCTGCACAAGCGCCAATCGCATGGCTTGCTCCAAGCCTGCTGCTTCCCTTTGCTTTTTCCCTGCCCTTCCCTTTCCCCCCGCACTGCAGTCATGCTGGCCATGGGGCCCACCCCCAAGGTGCCGCCCCCCCCCCCCCCCCCCCCAACCGCCGCCGCCCCCGCCGCCCCCCCCCCCACCACTAGTGCCTCCAAGGCACCCAGCACCGCCACCTCAGGCCTGCCCGGCTCCTCCGACGCCGCCGCCGGCACCACCTCCGCCGCGCCCAGCTCGGCCCAAGCGTCGTCAGCGGCGGCCGCTACAGCCCCGGCGGCGCTGTCTTTGGAGGAGATTCAGGCGCTGGGGTACTACGTGCTGCTGCTGGACGTACACTTGGGCTCGCCGCTCATTGTCATGCCGCTCAGCAAATCGAGGTGCGCGCGCCCGTCGGGGGTCACATTGGTGCCTGGGCAAACGGCGTGCCATCGTTTGCTCCCTGGCGTTTGCGCACCTCTCCGCCCAGGGCTGTTGGTGCCCTGAGACCTCTGCTTGCTTTGCGAATTGCGGTCGCAGCACGTGCTCGCTGGAGATTGACCTGGGCCGCCTGGAGCTGAGCAACAGCGTGGGTTGGCGCGCTGCCGAGCAGCCCGGCTGGCAGACGCTCGTCGACACCACCAAGGTGCGGCGCACAGGAAGGGACACCGCGACTCTCGCTCTCCTGCTTCTTGCCCTCTGTGCCCGCACGCCGGAATAGTGACGTCGCGCGTGCCCGTGGCCACCGTGGTTCGTGCCATGGGACGTGTGCGCGCGTGCCGCGCAGATCCGCCTGTGGGGCTGCGGGCTGGTGGTGGTGTTCCCGTCGGGCGAGCGCAGCCTCAACTGCGTGCACGACCTGGGGCCCCAGGGCTGCCTGCTCACGCTCTCCCGCCACCTCAACGTGGTCCCGCTCCCACCCGACACCGCCGCCGCCGCCGCCCCAGCGGGCGCGGCCAAGGGGCGGGGCGGGCGGCCGCCGCCGCTGCCGGCGATGCAGACGCACGTCGAGGTGGCTCTCTTGGACGTGCGCATCACCGACACTCAGTACCACACGGGACTGGGCATCCTCTATGGTGCGCTGTGGCAGCGTAGAGGGCGCGTCTGCCCTTCCCCATCATGTGCACCGCCGGTGCAGCGGTGTGGAGTGGGAGCGGGAGGCTGAAAAGCGGTGCGAGCTTGCACGCTGCGCAGGCAACACGACGGAGCAGATGGCGCTGGCACCGGCGCTGGCCGCGCTGCACGCCGCCGTCCAGGAGCGGCAGGCGGCGCTGCTGGCAGCTGCCGAGCAGCTGCTGCTCTCTAGCGGCGCCTTGGGCCCCACCGCCGCCGCCGCCGCCGGCAGCGCCAGGGGCGGCGCGCACGCCGCTGGGGGCGAGCACGCCACGGACGATCTGGGTGCCAGCGTCATGCAGCCGCACCGCGCGGGTGACGGCGGTGGCGGCGGCGGAGGAGGAGGCGGCGGTGGGGCAGGCACGCGGCAGGCGCGGGGCTGGTCGCACCTGACGGCGGGCGCGCGCGCCTCGCTGCAGCACGCGCATGACATGCGGCGGCCCGTGGCGGAGCTGCTGCGCGCGCTGCGCGAGCGCTTCACCTTCGGCGTGACGCTGCTGCTGCGGCGCGCCTCGCTGCAGCTGGTCAACCACAGCGTGGCCACCAAGGCGCCGCAGGTGAGGCCTTGCCTAGAATCACCAACTCGCTTTTCTATCGCGTCACGCCTCGTGCGCAGCTGTCCCTGTAGCGTCGTCATCTGAGCGTCGTGTGGCGTGTGATCGGAAAGGCGTTGGCGAGCTTGCCATCTGCGCCCTTCCTTACCTGTGCAGCCGCTGGCCAAGCTGCTCATCACCGACATGTGGGTGTCGTACGCCACGTCGAGCGGCGGCGGCATGTTTGTGCAGCTGGCACTCCCCAACGTGTCGGTGCACGACCTGCGGCCCTCGGCCGCCACCGCCAACAGCCTCGTGTTCAGCACCACGGACGCCGCCACCGCCGCGCCAATCACGGCGGCCGCCGGCATCACGGCGCCAGAGGTGAGTGGCCTGCTCCGCCCTCTCTTGGTCCTGCTCGCAGCACCTACCAATGCACGCGCGCATCGCGTTGACGAGTCTCTTGCCGCAACCCGCCTCGCGTCGCGCACGCAGGAGGCCCTGCGGCGGCTCACCTCCGCCACCGGGCCCACCACCTCCCCTTCGCTGCTCTTCCTCGAGTACCGCTACCTCAAGCGCCCCGCCCTCCCGGCCCCCAACGCCAAGCCCGCCGCGGGCAAGCAGCCGCCGCCGCCTGCAGCTGCGGCGGCCGCCAAGAAACCGCCGGCGGCAGCGGCGCAGGGCAGTGGCTCGTCGGCCACGGCGGCGGCGGCGGGCGCGCTGGCGTCGTCGCTCCCGTCGCCCGGTGGCACCATGTCTGTGGTGGCGCTGCGGCTGCAGAAGCCCACGCTGGTGCTGGACCTGGCCTTCCTCATGCCGCTGCTGGCGTTTGTGGCGCCCAGCGCCGCGCTCAACGGCGCCGTGCCGGCGCCCTGGGCGTCCAGGGAGGTGTTGCTGGGCGCCGAGCCGCACGTCGCCAAGGTGAGGGCTTGGCGTTAGGCTTTGCCCGCAACCGGCTGTTCCTGCTCCCAATTCTCTTGCTGAACTCCCTTCACCCGTGGCGGGACGCGAGCATCAGGATGAGGGTGGGCGAAGGGGGCGCGCGGCCAGGTTTCAAGGTGTGCTGCACGTGTTTGTGAATGGCTCCTTTCCAGGCGGACGTGTGGCTGAGCCCCGAGGTGCGGCTGCTGGCCGACGCGCCCGACGTGTCGCACTTTGTCTACGACGGCAACGGCCACGCGCTGGTGCTGCCGCCCTCGCTGCACCCCGCCGACCTCGTCCCACTGATCCTCGTCGGGGCGCACAGGTGCGCGCTGAACCCTAGGGCCTGCCTAGGGTCTGCCATGATCACGCTTGGACCGCGCTGGCCAACCGCATGCGCGTGGGCAAGGCGGGGGTTGTGGTGGCTTCTGGCGGCTGCGCCCGCAGGACGCTGACGCTGCGCAACGTGCGCATTGTGCACCCCGACAGCCTCTCGGCGTGCCTGCAGCTGGCGCCCGGCGCGCGCCTGGTGGCCCGCGAGCAGGACGGCGTGGTCTGGGACCCGCACGGCGCGGAGCCCACCCCTGGCGGGCACCACCCGCACGCCTCGCCCGGCGGCGGCGCGCTGCAGCGCCTGGGCTCGCGGCCGCTGGGCCGCGTGTCGCCCACCTACGGCTCGCCCGCGTACGGCGCCGCCGCGGCGTCGCCGCCGCCGGCGCAGCGGCCCGGGGCGCAGCACGCGCAGCAGGACGGGGAGGAGGCGGCTGCGGCGCCCGCGGCGGCGGCGGCGGCGGCGGCGTCGCACCTGTCGGTTTTTGAAGTGCAGGTGGACGCGTACGGCGCGAGCCTCCACGTGCTGGACACGAGGAGCAAGGGCACGGGCATGGTCGCCGGGCCTGGTGCCGGCGGCGCGCCGGCAGGGCCTGCAGGTGGGTGGTTGTCGCCGGTGGGCAATTCAGGCCGCGCTGCATGGCGTGACGTTCTGAGGCTCAATCGTTGCTCCTTGCTGCGTTGTGTTTGCGCGTGCACAGCGCGAGGGCAGGGCGCCGCCGGCAGCGCCGCCGCCGTCGGCCGCTCCTCCCTGGCCCCCAGCGCCTCCACCGCCTCCATGCAGGGCGCAGGCGCCGCCGCAACCGCCGCGGCAGCTCCCGCCGGCGCAGCGGGCCCGCTGGCCTCCTTGCCGTCCGCCGCGTCGCTGCACGGGCGGCACCGGCGCGCCATGAGCATGGGGGCCAGCGGCGTGTCTGGCGACTGGGGCGCGGCGGCGCCGGCCGGCCTCGCCACGGCCTGGCGGCGGCTGGTGCTGTCCCTGGACGTGTCCGTCGCCGGGCGCATGACGGTGCGCGCGATGTACACCGCACCTCTTTTCCCTCTTCTTGCTCCTCTCTCCTGCGTTGGAAACGGAGCGGAGTGGGAAGCGCGGCGTCCACACACACACACAAATGTGCTCGCAGGGCCCGAGCCAAACCTGGCAGCTCAGCCTCATGGGCCTCTCCATCTCCTCCCACACCTTTTCCGTGCTCGTCCCCGCCTGGCCCGCGCCGCCGCCCAACCCCAGCGTGGGCGCCGCCGCCGCCACGCCCACGCCCACGCCGCCCCGCACGTCCGCCAACCGCCCCATGCAGGGCCACCTGCCGGCCATCGCCTCGGCGTCCGCGCTGTCTGCCCTGCCCAGCACGCACAGCAAGCACTCGGCCTCGGGGCTGCCGCCGCTGGGCCCAGGCGCGCCGCAAGCGTCGGCGGCGGCGGCGTCGGCGGCGGCGGCGGGCGGCGGCGGCTACAGCACGCCGACGGCGCCGTTCCAGCTGCCTGGCGGAGTCGCCGTCACGCACACGCACGCGTCCAGCCAGGTGGGCTCTCGCTGCGCTTCACTTGTGCGCCGGCGGGCAGAAGCAAAGCTGTGGGCGGCTTCAGCGCGCCTGTGAAGATGGACGTGTCTCCTCGCTTTCTTTTCATTTCTTTGCAGGTGTTGTGGCCATGTGACGTGGCCATCACGTACACGTCTGACGACACGCCTGGTAGCGGAGGGGCCGCTGGCGCCTCGGGCCCGGCAGCGAGCTCGGGCACCACCACCATGGCGTTGGACGTGACGGCGCTGTCCTTCCACTTCTCCCCCGACGAGCTGCACCTCTTGCTTTCGGTAAGCAAAGGAGAAAGGGTGGTCTCCTGAGCGGCAAACGACAGTGGCATTGAAGGACCAGATGAAGGACTCTGCATGCGTGTCTTGGCTCGCCCCCGCAGCTGCAAGCTTCCATCAGCAAGCCGCTGGTCGTGCCCTCGCCCACCCAGCCGCTGCTCCGCTGCGACACGTACGAGCGGCTCTGGTGCTCCAACTCGGCCACCTCGGCCTCGTCCGCCTCCACCGCCGCCGACCCGCCGCCGGCGCCCGGCAGCAGCAGCACGCTCGTGCTCTCTGGCGACCTCACCGTGGAGTCATTAGGGCGGGGGGGCGTGGACCCGTGGGCGCCGCACCGCGGGCTGGCGCTGTGGCGGCCGCAGCCCCCCGCGGGGTACCTGTCGCTGGGCGACGTGCCCGTGGCGGGGTCGGCCGGCGCGCCGTCCATCGCCGTGGCGGTGCTGGCCGTCAACAGCGGCCTCGTCGCCTGGCCCACACGGTGCGCACTTGCGCTGAACGGTTCGCCTTTCTTCCGGCCTCCCTCGCCCTGGCTCGCAAGCTAGGCCGACTCATCGATCGCAACCACGGCCGTTGGCGTGTCGCGCGTGCGAGCGAACGGCGTCTGGAGCCCTAAAGCCCGCGTGGTCGTCTGCATGGGGCGGTTTCCGCGCAGGTACGAGGTGGCGTGGGACGCCGGCGAGGGCCTGGTGCTCTGGCGTCCCGTGCCGCCGCCCGGCTACGTGGCGCTCGGCTGCGTGGCCACCTCGTCGCCACACGAGCCGCCGCCGCTGCAGCACCAGGCCTGCGTGCGGCAGGAGGCGCTCGTCGACGCGCGGCCCGGCCAGTGCATGGTGCTGTGCGCGCTGGGCAACCTATGGTCCGTCGCCAACTGCGGCGCCACGCTGGTGGTCGCCTCGCACGACGCGCACGCGCCCGCCGCGCCGCAGCTCCGCGACCTCCGCCTGCCCGTGGGCGTGGCGCCGGCGGCGCTCACGCCGGCGCCGCAGCTGCTGGGCGGCGCCGCCGCCGCCGCCGGCGCGGCGCGGGCGGTGGGGCCCGAGGCGGAGGCGGCGGAGCGGGCGCGGCGCGAGGCGGCGGCGGCGCGGGCGCTGCAGCAGCGGTTCCTGCGGGCGAGGGCCGAGGTGGCGCACCTGGCGGCGGCGGATCGCCTGACGGTGACGTCGGTCGAGTTTCGGCGGCTGTGGTGGGACCGCAACGCCACCAGCGCCACCGCCAGATGCCAGGTACGTGGTGATGACACATGTTGAGCAGGAGGGAGCTGCCGCCCACAGCTGGTGGGAGGTAAAGGTCCTGGTGTGACTGCGTCGTGGGTCTGTGCAGGTCAGCTTCTGGCGGCCCGTGCCGCCCCCCGGCTACGTGTCGCTGGGCGACTGCATGGTCACGGGCATGTACGCGCCGCCCCAGGTGCGGCCTTAACCGCTGAGTCCCATGCAAGCCCTCGTTCGCGGCGTCGCTCGCCATCACCTTCTGAGCTTGTGCACAGCCACCGCACGTGGCGCCCAGAAGCGCGTGGCTAAGGTCCAGGTGCTCCACAGAAAGCCAAACCCTAGCTGTGCCCTCAAACCGCCATGCCTGTGCCCCGCAGAGCGCGCTGGTGGTGCGGGACGTGCTGCCCTCGGCCGCCTCGCTGGGCCAGGCGCCCGCCGCGCAGCCCATGCTGGCGCGCCCCCTAGGGTTTGCGAGGGTTTGGATCGACGAGTACCGCCTCAAGCTGGGCGACACGCGCTCGCTGTCGCTGTGGCGCCCCGTGCCGCCGGCGGGCTACGTGGGCATGGGATGCGTGGTGGGCTTTGGCAACATGCCGCCGCCCACCGCCATTGTCAGGTTCGGTCACTTTGGCCGTCGCTTCTTCCGTTGCTCCCTCAGCACGCCTCAAGGGCAGCCTTCTGAATGCCGTCGTTTTGCGCCTTGTGTTGCGTCATTGACCGCCGCAGGGTGGTGCGCGCGGACCTGGTCACCTCCGTCACGCTCACCAAAACCCTACCCACATGGGCGCAGCCCCCGTACCGCCAGCGCGCCGCCGTGTGCGCCTGGGCCGTCGACGACCGCCTGGGCACCTTTGTCGCGCTGGCGCAGGACGAGTGGCAGCGCGTGCAGGCGCAGGCGCAGGCCGCGCTCGCGCAGGCGCAGGCGGCGCTGGCGCCTCTCGCCCCCGGCAGCAGCGGCGCGTCGTCGTCGTCGTCCTCGTCGGCCGCGGCCAAGGTGGAGGGCTACCGGCTCAAGCTGCCGTTCGGGGAGGCTGGCGCAGCAGGTGGCGGGGAGGCGGCGGCCGGCGGGCGGGCGGCGGCGCTGGAGCGCCCGCAGCGGTGCGCTTGCGATGTGTCCCGGCTGCCCCGCCACGAAGCACTAGCTTCCCTGTTCCCTGCGGTCTCGTGCGATTTGCAGGCATCACGTGGGCGAGGCGCGCCGTTTGCGCGCTTGCATTGTGCTTGCATCGTGCTGGCAGGTGCGTCAACGTGGACGTGCGCGCCAGCATCATCTCGCTGCTGCTGCACTCTACGGCGCGCCAGCCGCTGCTGGAGTTTGGGCTCCAGGGCATCAAGAGCGGCCTCGGCACGCAGGCAAGGGCGCTGGCTTTCTTTTGGGGGGGGGGCACAAACGCACCGCATGGCTTGGCACAGTGGTCCTCACATTGATCCGTTCACGCTCGCTCCCTCTTCTGCCTTGGCGCGTGTGCAGGAGTCTGGCGTGATGCGCGGCTTCATGTTCGCCACGCTCAGCCTGTGGAGCTACGGGCAGCGCTCAGGCGCCTGGGAGCCCGTCATCGAGCCGTGGCAGGTGCGGGTGGGCGGCAGGAGCAGGGCTAAGGGCTGTGCTTGGCGCCCCCTGGAGCCACTCCCTGGACACGTCCACCCTCCCTTCCGGCTGCAACGCATGGCTGAAGACTTCACGGATGAGCTGAGCCCTGATGCTAAGCCCTGACGTCGCCATGCAGGTGCTGGCGCACGCCGACATCAACAACTCCGGCCGGCAAAAGTCGGGCGTTGCGCCGGGCTCGTGGCTGCGGCTCACCAGCACGCAGAGCAGTGTATCCGCCACGCTGTCGCACAGCACCATGACGGCGCTGCTGCTGGCGGCGCAGGAGTGGAGCGTCGCGCTCGCTGGCGGCGGCAGCGGCGGCGGCGGCGGCGGCGGGGAGGGCGGGGAGTCTGGCGCGTGCGAGGAGGTCGAGGTGGAGAACACCTTGGGCGTGGACGTGGAGGTGGCGGTGGACAGCATGGGCGCGCTGGGGCTGGTGAGTGGCGGGCGCACACAGGTGCAGGTCTGAGGGCTTTAGGGCTTGCGCGAGTCACGCGCAGACATCTGTCCTTCTCGTTGGGGTTGAGAGTTGAAGAGGGGTGTCTGCTCTCGTTCTGTGCTCTGCAGGACTCGGTGCTGATTCCTCCGGGGGCCAAGCACTCGATGTGGCAGCCGCTGCCGCAGCCGCCGCCCAGCCCGCTCTCCAGCTCCATCAACCCTAGCACCACCACGGCCACCGGCGCGCTGCGCCTGGTGGTGGACGTGCTCGCGCTGAGGCACACGGCGCGGGCCGCCGCCGCCGCCACCCCGGTTCACCACACGCACGCGCTCGCCAGCGCCTTCGCCGCGGCCGCCGCGGCCACCCTGGACGCGGCGCAGCAGCAGCAGCAGGGCGGGGACGCGACGGCGGCGCAGCCGGTGCAGGAGGAGTGCCAGCTCGCATGCGCCATCGAGGTGAGGGCTTGAGGGCTTGGGGTTTGCGACGGCGAGCTTGTCTCCTGGCCGTGCCTCGTGTTGAGGGCCAAGCCCTAAGTGCATGCCCTGCCCATGCAGGTGATTGGGCCGCTCGCGGAGCTCATGCCCCGCAGCGGCTGGGGCTGCAGCACGCGTGTCGTGCCGACTGAGCCGACCGCCGCCGCTGCCGGCCAACCGCCGACCCCAACCGCCGCCCAACCGCCGCGCCCGCCCTCCGTCCCGTCCTTCCCCACCTCCCCCGACCCGGGCGCGACGCCGTCCGGCACGCCGCCCGGTGCCAGCGGAAGGTGGCAGGAAGCTGCCGCCGACCCTCCGCCGCCGCCGCCCGCCATCCGCACCACTGGCACGGGAGCCCCCGCGCCCCGCGGCGGCGGCGACGGCGGCGCGCTGGTCCGTTGGGGCGAGCGTTTCCTCCTGGCGCTGCCGCCTGCGCTGTCAGAGCGCCTTCTGTCGCTGGGGACGGCGGGCGCGGCGCCGGGGTTGGTGAGCAGCGGCAGCAGCGGCGGCGTGGGCGGCGGCGGCAGCGGCGGCGGCGCCGCTCCCCAGGGCCACGCTCAGCAGGGCGACGACCAGTTCACCGGCGTGCCGCTGGCGCTGCGGTTCCAGCTGCTGGCGCACAACCGCCCGGCCGCCCAGGTGAGCAAACAGGTGTTTCTTTCTCCATTCCTTGCCCCAGGGCGCGCGAGAGGGAGGACAAGAGAGTGCGGCAGGAGGGCAGTTAGAAATTGGGAGGGAGGAGCAACGGCTGCTTGGCTCGGCGGTGTGCGCAGGTGCTGGCGGCGGCCACGGCGGCCGTCGAGTTTGACTGGCTGGTCAACCAGGTGGGCGCCCGGCGCGCACGCGCGCTCCCCATCACCAGATGCTCAGCTCGCGTTGCGCGCGCTGCGTGGGCAAACCCTAACACGCGCTCGCCAAGCCCTGACCGCGCATGCGCAGGCGTCGGCGCTCAAGATGCTGGCGGCCCGCGCGTCGGCGCAGCAGCACGCGTCCTCCGCCTCCCTCCGCCTGCACCAGCAGCAGCACCACCACCAGCAGCACCAGCTGTTGCGCCCGAGTGCCTCCGGCCTGTCGCACGGCTCCTTCATGTCCAGCAGCGCCCTAGGCCAGGGCTTGGCGCCGGCAGCGGCGGCGGGCACCATCGCGGCGACGCACACGGAGCAGCTTCAGCTGGCGCTGCCGGTGCAGCTGCTGCCGAGCGGCGGCGCGGCGGCGGCGTGGCTGGGCGAGGGCGGCACGGCGGCCGAGCTGCAGGTGGCCATCAGCCTCGACGTGCAGCAGGTGCGTTGCCTTTTTCTTTCCTCCTTTCCCTTCCTTTTCTGCTCAGCGCTCATTGGGCGGCAGCGGGACCATCCCTGTCTGGCGGTAGCGTGAGGCGCTTGGTTGTGGACAGAAGGACTGAACGTCTCCCTGGTGCGCTGTTGTCCACCCGTTTGGACGCAGTTGGAGCTGCTGGCCCAGGTGGCGCAGCCGCCGCCGGCGACGCGCGTCCCCAGCTCTGGCCTGGGCGCGCCCGCGCTGCTGGCTCAGCAGGACAGCCAGGCTCAGCGCCTCGTGCGCATCCCGCCCAACCCCAGCTGGTACGCGCTGCCCTCCTCGCTGGCCGCCGCGCCCATGCTCATGCGGGGTCTGGGGCTGGCGGGCGGCGGCGGCGGCGAGCGCGGGTGGCGCAAGGCGCAGGGCGGCGCGGTGGCCGGCGCCACGTGCGTGGCCTTCCCGCTGGGGCCGCAGGAGGGCGCCGCCGTCGAGTCGCAGGTGCGCCCGGGGGGGCTTAGGGCTCAGGGCGCATGGGCTCAGGGGCTTGCAGCGGCCGCATGAGCTCAGGCAGCGGACCGCTCAGCCTGTGGTGCAGCACAAGTGCTCAAGGGACGATCATCACGCTGCGACTGTATGTGTGGACGGCCCTCTCTTGTGCGCCTCCTTGATTGCAGGTGGTGCCGGGTCAGCGGGTGCGGCGCGAGGTGCTGCGGAGCCTGTGCAAGGTCGTCAACGCCACGCAGCTGCACCTGCAGGCGAGTGGCTGCCCGGTCCCACTAGCAACCTCGCCCTCCCCCAGAGGCACCCACATCCTTGTTCGGCTCGTACCTGGTGCACTTGGATCGCGCGCACCTGTTGAGCACGTGCTCGCTGTCTGAGTGCTCACACGCAGGTCAGCGTGGTGCTCGGCAGCGACGACGCGGCGTGGACGCTGGTGCCGCACACGTCCACCTCCTCCGCGGCCGGGCCCGGCGGCCGCGCAGGTGCGTTGCCTGGCGAGGGCTTGCATGCGCACCTTCGCTGCCTCTCAGCGCGCGTCATGGACATGCGATGTGCCCACTTCGATCAAGCCCTCATGCCGCCACGCATGCGCGCAGGCCCATGGCCGGGCAACACGGCGGCCCAGGTGGTGGAGGAGGAGGTGTTTGAGAACGAGTGCTTTGTCCCGCTGCGCGGCTGGAGCCACACGCACCTCCTCGCCGGCGACCGCCTCCGCTTCAACCGCGGCCGCGGCGGCGGCGGCGACTCCACCTCCTTCCCGCAGCTCGCCCTCCCGCCGCCGCCCTCGGCCTCGGCCAGCGGCCGCCCGCCCGGCGCGCCGCCCGCCTCCTACACCGCCGCGTGGGAGTGGGAGGGCGCCTGGGAGGTCGAGGTGCGGGGCCACGTCGACCGCGACGGCTGGGCCTACGGGCACACGTGGGCCGCCGTCAACTACCCTTTTGCGCCGGGCTGCGGCGTGCGGCGGCCCACCGACCTGGTGCGGCGGCGGCGCTGGGTGCGGCGGCGTGTGCTGCGCGACCGCGGCGGCGGCGGCGGCGGCGCGTTTGGCGTGGCGGGCGGCGGCGGCGGCGGGGAGGGCCGGCGGCGCGTGCTGGGCGTGCTGGCTCCCGGCGCGTCGCTGGCGCTGCCGTTTGGCTGGTCGGCCGAGGGCTGCGACCTGCAGATGCGGCCGCTGCTGTTCGACCCGCTCGTGAGCGGCGGCGGCGGCGGGCTGGAGGCGTCGTGGGACGCGGCGGCGTTTGACGGCGGCGGCGCGCCGCAGCCGTTGCTGCTGGACGAGGCCGGCGACGCGTTGCACGGCTGGAGCCTCCGCAACGGGCTGGGCAGCGTGGGGATTGACCTGTCGGACTTGCAGGACGGGTCCACGCACCTGCTTTGCTGCGGGATCAGCGCTGAGGCGGCGGCGACGCGGCTGGCCATCGCTGCGAGCCTGCAGGACAGCGTGGCGGGCGGCGGGGGCCACGGCGTGAGCGGCGGGCTGGAGCGGGTGGCGGGCGAGGGGCAGGCGGCGGCGCTGACGTCGCTGCTGCAGCCGCAGTGGCTCAGCGTGACGGTGGAGAGCGACCCGCTCGTCATGGCGCAGGTGCGAGGGCTTTGTGAGGGCTTGGGCTCTTGAGGGCTTGGGCACCGAAGGGTGGCTGCGCGGGTGGCGATGGAGGCACCTTTCAATGCTAAGGTGGTGCTGAGGCATCGCTGGGTCTCAAACGTGTGCCCTGTGCTTGCGTGGTGTGCTGTCACGTGCCAGGGCGGCGCGGACCTCATGAACGACTGGCGCGTGATCGTGCGGCCGCCGCTGCTGCTGCACAACGCGCTGCCGGTGCTGTCGCGCTACTGCCTGTTTGAGCGCGGCGGCATGGCGGGCGGGCCGCTGCGCGCGCGGCACATGGGCTCGCTGCGCGCGTGGGAGACCATGGCCGTGCACACGGTGGACATGAGGCAGCAGGTGCGGCGCTTCCGCGCTCCACAGCTGCACAACTCCGCCTCAGCGAGACTGCTTTGCGTTTGGCGGTTCGCGCTTGAGCCTCGAGCACCCGTCATCATCTGGTGGGAGCCGAGGCCTGGTGGCGAGGGTGTGAGAGAGGGTGCGCTTGTGCATCAAGGCAGGCGGCCGCGCACAGAGCACGCTCGCGTGCAGCAGCAGCCGAGCCGTCAGACTCGTATCAAGTTGGTCGCAAGACAGAGGAACGACACGTGCAATGGGTGGGTGATGGTGCGCCTGCAGGTCTGCCTCTCCTTCACACCCGAGGGGTGCGAGTACGCCGAGACCGAGCCCCTGCTGGGGGTCGAGGGCGTCAAGGCGCACTCGCTGGCCGGCGCCGCCGGTGCGTGCGACCACGCCGGCAGGACCGCCGGCAGCGCAGCCGCGGCACTCTGGTGGCCGTGCGACGGCGCCTCGATCCCTGCCGGAGGCATGCGCAAGTGGTTGTGCATGCCAGTGGCAGCGCTGCGGGGGCAGCGCAGCCACCTCGCGCGTGCGCGCATCTTGATCCTCCAGCCTCTGGCTCCTCCCCGCTCCTCTCTGCCGCTGCCCAGCATCCACCCGTCTGTTCGTCCGTTCGCACCTACCCAGGGCACGCATTTTCACCGTGACGGTTGCTCGCGGCTCGCACAGTTGGTCATCACGTCGCCCACGACACGAGTGCTGCGTGTGCTGCGTGTGCTGCGTGGTGGTGCGCAGGGAGCCCTCGGCTGCCCGAGTCGTTCCGATGCCAGTACGTCAACAGCCAGGTCACGCCCAACGGCGCGCTGAGGCTGCTGGTCGCCAGGGAGGTGGACATGTTTGCGCAGTCCGAGGCCGACCTCACCGGCACCCAGGTGACCACCCTTCTGCACCCGCCCTTCCGCCCTCGAGCGCCTGCCCGCTCACGAAACTGCAACACCCACATGCTGGTTCGATTCCGCCAGCCGTCGCGTGTCCGTAGCGCTGCTGTCGTGAGCACTCGCTCTTGCTGGGTGCTGCTGCACGGTGGCGCTGCAGGCGTCCTTCACTAGCACCAGCACCAGCAGCGGCCCCTCAGGCGCCCCCGGCACCGCCCCCAGCGGCGCCAGCCTCGCCGCGCTCAGCCCCATGCCCTCGCGCCTGGGCACCTGGCTCGGCGTGCCGGGCGGGGGCGCCGCCGCGCGCGGCGGCGCGCTCGCCGACGCCGTGTCGCGCGGCGCGCCGCTGTCGGTGCGCGTCTGCACGCCGCTCGTCGTGGTGAACAAGACGCAGCTGCCCATCAACGTGGGGCTGCTGACAGTGGAGCCTGGCAGCGGCGGCGGCGCGGGCGGCGCGGGCGGCGGGCGGGCCGGCGACGAGCTCACGGCGGGCGGCATGTCGGCGTCGGGCGCGGCGCACTCCGGCAGGGCTCTGCAGGTCCGTATGCTCTGAGTTTTCATGGTGCCCAGCACACACAGCGCTGCGTGCGCCGCCTGAATCAGCAGGCGACGCTTGCGGCGTGTCCTGGTGGCCGTGTCGTTGTTTTTGTAGGGTTTGGACGCCACGATGCCCATGCGCGTGGTGGACACGGAGGCCTTCACGTCGGTCCCGCGCCCACCCTCGCACCTGACGCTCATGCCGCGCTCCATGGAGCTCATGAGCCTGCCCCAGGGCGTGGTGGGCTACGCCACGGAGCTGCAGCCCGCCGTCGCCATCAGCTGCCAGGTGCACTCGCCCGCACTCGCGCTTGCATCCTGCGGGTGAGGTCCTCTGCGCGTGACACCATGCTGTGAGCGGTGCGGCGGTGTGGCGGTGGCTCTTGGCGTGCAGGGCTCCAAGTGGAGTGCGCCGCTGCCCCTGCCAGGCTCGGCCATGCTGGGCGCGGCGGCAGGGCAGCAGCAGCAGCAGCAGCAGCAAGCCGCGGCAGCGGCGGCGGCCGCCGCAGCTGGGTGAGCGCCCCCTCTCTCTCTACCCTCTTCGGCCAGCGCCTCTCGCGACGCACGCTTCCTGTGCCCTTTGCACACATCGTTTTTGGCCGCTTTTGAGCGCAGCGTTGCTGTGCTGTGCATGCCGCGTCGTGTGTGTTGGCAGGGGCGCCGTGACGGGCGGTCTCCTCCTGTCGGGTGGCGTGGAGCCCGTGTTGGTGCGGGCGCGCAGCCGCGCCGACGGCGGCGTGGTGCACGACCTGGTGCTGCGCTTCGAGACGAGCCGTTTGGACAACACGCTGAGCGCGCTGTGCCACGTCCTGCACATCGAGACGCACGTGGTGGTCACCAACAGGTGAGATCTAGCATGCCTCCCCTTGCGCCGGAAGGGAAGCGACGCTCTTTGTGCATGCTGCGTCTCCCGGGCACGGACTGGGCTGCCCGTGCAGTCGCGTGCCTTATCGTTTTGGAGCGCTTTTG
>VFQP010002752.1_pt1 | contig 19058 bp, 25 predicted proteins | sample 3512351 | NCBI WGS metagenome assembly VFQP01 (sample SAMN10412372, study PRJNA504923) | tailings metagenome | isolation source: Relicate 1 Philex TSF1 revegetated site | place: Philippines: Tuba, Benguet | collected 2017-08-29
GCAATCGGCAAGGTCGCGCCCATCACGAGATTGAACAACGTACCTGAGCACTACAGCTAGCCGTCGTGCTCATCAGTGGGTCGGTCGCGTTGCTGGCCGACACCATCCACAACTTCTCCGACGCCCTGACCGCGGTCCCGCTGTGGATCGCGTTCATCCTCGGCCGCCGCGCAGCGACCCGCCGTTACACCTTCGGCTACGGACGCGCCGAAGACCTCGCCGGCTTGTTCATCGTCGCAGTCGTCGCCCTCTCCGCGATCGTCGCGGCCTGGCAGTCGATCGACCGGATCATCCACCCGCAGCAGCTGCACAACCTGTGGTGGGTGCTCGCAGCCGGCGTGATCGGCTTCATCGGCAACGAAGCGGTCGCGATCTACCGCATCCGGGTCGGGCAGAAGATCGGATCTGCCGCCCTGGTCGCTGATGGCGTCCACGCCCGCACCGACGGCTTCACCTCCCTAGCGGCGGTGTTCGGAGCGATAGGCGTCATGCTCGGCTTCCCGCTAGCCGACCCGATCGTCGGCCTGCTGATCTCGCTCGCGATCATCGTCCTGCTGTGGGGGACCGTCCGCTCGATCGGTCGGCGTCTCATGGACGGCATCGAACCCGAACTCGTCGAGAAGGCGGAGCACGCTCTCGAGTACACACCGGGCGTGCTCGCCGTGCTGCAGCTGCAGCTGCGCTGGGTCGGCCATCGACTGCAGGGCACGGCAACAATCCAAGTCGCTCCCGGCAGCACTCTGGCTGAGGCTGAGGCCGTTGTCCACGAGGCCGAGCACGAACTCGGCCACGCCTTGCCCAACCTCGACGACATGCTCATCCGCACCGTCACCACGGACACGAGCAGCGCGCCACACACTCACTGAGCATCCGGACGCACCGACCATCCGGTTGCAATTTATGCAACCCGATCAGGAAAAGTGCTGGTCAAGAGGCAGTAGCTGCGGCTTGCCGCGCATTGGTGTGACTGCAAGCTGACATAAGGACGATTATCGGCTACAGTTTTGTAGTCGTGAACTGTAGACGAGTTTAGCGTATGATGATGCCATGGCACCACGTTGGGAACCGTCGAGCGACAAGCACGGTATCCCGCGAAACGACCAGGTGCACGCGATCCTGCACGCGAACTTCGTCGCGGAGCTGGGTGGGAGCGAGGACGGCGGCACCGTCCGGTTGTACATCGGTCCCGAGCACGCACAGACCGACCGGGAACTCGAGATCCTGGTCAACTACTACACAGACGGCCGCGAAGCTTCGATCTTCCACGCGATGCCGCTCGGCCCAAAGATCCGCCGATACCGTGAGGAGCACCCCAATGGCTGATACCAACTACGACGAGCTCGCCGCTCGCATCACCGACCCGGCGACGCCGCTCCCCGAACCGGGCACGGTGTTCACCGGCGCGACGGCGGCCGCGGAGGGCCGCGCGTTCCTGCTGCGCGAATACGGCAGCGAAGAGGCCCTGCAGCGGGCGCTCCGGCCCGGCCGGCCACGGGTGGGCTCCCCCAGCGGGGAATCCCCCACCGTCCGGGGGCGAATCTCGGACGCTGACTTCGCCGCGTTCAAGCAGCTCGAGGAGCAAACGGGCAAGAAGCAGAGCGAGCTCGTGCGGGAGGCCGTCCAGCTCCTCCTTGCGGAGCACAAGATCGGTGCCTGAGCGGCTACGCCTCGGCCAGTTGTACGGCTCGAATTCGACGGCGAGGAAGGTGTCTGCGAGGAGCCGACTGCTGGCTCGTGCTCGAGCACCGGAGGGACGTTTGCGCGTCTCCGACCGAGGGGCCTCCGGCGGAGCCGAGTCGTTGGCTTGATGGGCGGCAGTCCTTGGGTGATCCAACCTGTGGAAGCTCTCCCAAACGAACTGCGCACCGATTGCCCGTTTCCGGGCCTGTTATCCTATCGTGACTGTAAATTGATCCGGGAGGCAAGCACGTGGATTCCGTCCTGCGCTACCACCCATCGACAAAGTCAATCGCCTCACGGATCATCCTTGCTCTCATAGCCGTCCCGGTCATCCTTGTCGGAATGCTGCTGATGCACGTTTTCACCTCGGACGGGGCAAATGCATCGCCCCCGGTTAACGTCGTCGCGGTCGAATCAGGCAGTGCCGCTGAGGCGGAGCCCATTGCCGGCACCACGTCGGTGGTGCCGGAGCCAACGCTCGACCAGCTAGCTTGCATCCTGGCCTTACTCGTCGGAATGCTGGTGCTCGCGCTTCCGGCATTCCTTTCGAGGGCTCGCGGTCGACTTGGTGCCACTCCAGTACCTCTCCCGCACTGGTTGTCCCCCTACCAACAGCCTGACCTGTACGTTCTTTCGGTAAGTCGCATCTGACAAGCAATGTCCCGCTCTGGACCGGGACAACGCCGTCAGCGGCCAACGACCTTTCTGGTTGCTGGCCGCTGATGCCTGCTCGTCAGTTTCGACAACGAAAGAAATATGCACCTCTCACACACTTCTATTAACTCGAGCTCGCGTGAACGACGCGACAGGATCGCTGCCGAGCGCTCGTCCGCCATCCTGACCTCCAGCCGCCGGGCACGCAAGGTCATCAGGCGAGTACGCCGGCGCGAACCAGGCAGGGATAGCGTGAAAACGCTGCTTGCCACTCTTGGAGTGCTCGTTCTGGTGAGCACCTACGTACTACCGGCTTATGCGAGCACCAGCGAGTCATCAGCCGTCGCGCCCGCTGTCTCAACGGAAACCCAGACCGTCGCCGTGTCAACGGAAGCCGCCGCGGCCGCTGTCACCCGTGATAGCTACCTCGTCACTCGAACGACACTGGCCGGGTACCAGCCGTATGCACACCTGGCGAACACGTTCTCGAACAACCCGAACTCGGCGTGGCGGTGGCCGTTCGAGGTGGGCGTTCCCATCAGCAGCGGCTTCGGATACCGGGAGTGCTCCGGCTGCGGCTCCAACCACCAGGGTCTCGACATGAACCCTGGGGAGGGCACCCCCATTCAGTCGATCGGCGAAGGAGTCGTCGTCGATGTCGGCAACCCGAACGGTGCGTTCGGTGTGTATGCGCGTGTGCAGCACGAGGTGGACGGCCAGATGTTCACTGCTTTGTACGCCCACATGCTGCAGGGGTCACTTGCCGTCGCTGTGGGCGATACGGTGGGAGCGGGTTCTCTGATCGGGCAGGTTGGAAATACCGGCCAAAGCACGGGTGCCCATCTGCACTTCGGCATATATATGAACGGGACGACCGCGATCGATCCGTACTCCTTTATGAAGGAGAAGGTTGGTTCGTGAGCTCCGGACCGGATGAGGCGCGGCCGGCCGGCCACATCGACGAGCGTCCTTCCGACGAGCCTATTGTGCTGCCGCGGCTGGGACTGCGTGGGTGGTTACGGTGGTCCTGGCGGCAACTAACTAGCATGCGCACAGCTCTAGTGCTGTTGCTGTTGCTGGCGGTCGCCGCCGTACCGGGCTCCTTGTTTCCGCAAAGAACTTCGGACCCCAACGGCGTCATCCAATATTTTCGCAAGGACCCGGACGGCGCGGCCGCGCTGGACGGATTTGGTCTATTTGATGTCTACTCTTCGCCGTGGTTCTCCGCGATCTACCTGCTCCTTTTTGTGTCACTCATTGGGTGCGTGATCCCGCGGACCCGCCACCATCTGGGGGCGCTGTTTCAACCGCCCCCGCGCACGCCTGCCCGGCTTTCCCGATTGCCGGAGTATCGAAAGGTGGCGGTCGCGGACCCCGGCGTGGTGCCGCAGGATTCGATCGCGCAGGCGGAAACGATATTGAAGTCGCTGGGCTATCGAGTTGTCGTGTTCGACGAATCGGAGGGCACGTCATCGGTTTCGGCCGAGCGTGGTTACCTGCGGGAGACGGGAAACCTGGTGTTCCACGTGTCTCTCATTTTCATCCTGGCGTCCATCGCGATCGGCGGCGGGTTTTCGTATGGCGGGCAACGTGTGGTGGTGGAGGGCCAGACCTTCGTGAGCAACCTCGCCGCGTACGACTCGTTCAAGAAGGGCGCCTTCTTCGAGGAGGGCCAGATGCCCGCGTTCGCCCTGACGCTGGAGGAGTTCTCGGTCAGTTACGTCGAGAACGACCCCGCGAACCTCGGATTTATCACCGAATACAGGGCGGACGTAACGATCACCGAACCGGGCCAACAATCAGCGGTCCAACGCTCAACGGTGAAGGTAAACGAGCCACTGAGCTACCAGGGCTCCCAAATTTACCTGCTGGGCAACGGATACGCGCCACTGCTGACCGTCCGGGATCCTGCCGGCGTGGTCGTCTTCTCCGAGGTCGTCCCGTTCCTGCCTCAGGACTCCAACCTCACCAGCCTGGGAGTGGTGAAATTGCCGGACGGGTTGGCGGAGCAGGTGGGACTGTTGGGTTTCTTTTACCCCACCAAGGGAGTCACTGCCTCCGGTGCGTTCACCTCGGTTTACCCCGACCTCCAGTTCCCGGTGCTGACGATGAACGTTTTCACCGGGGACCTGAGCATCGATGCGGGAACCCCACGCTCGGTGTACTCACTCGACACATCAGGAATGAGCCAGCTCACCGGCGCTGACACAGGGATCGATTCGATTCAGCTCACCCCAGGCGAAACCGCCAACCTGCCGAACGGCCTCGGGAGCATTGAGCTCGAAGAGGTGAAAAGGTTCGCCTCATTCGACATCGCCTTCGACCCGACGAAGACGCCCGTGTTGATCTTCGTCTGCCTCATGTTCGCTGGACTGATGCTCGGCCTGTTCGTGCCGCGCCGCCGGATCTGGGTGCGCGCGGATCACGGTCAGGTGGAGTATGCCGGCCTCTCTCGTGGTGACGACCCGACATTGGCGGCCGCCCTGGATTCGGTGGCGCGTCGCCACCAGCGCAGCTAGATACCGACTCGCACGATGAAGTAGTCATCGGTGTAGATCGGGCGAACGATTACCGAACGCCCCTCGGACGGCGCGTCAATGAACACGCCGTTGCCCATGTAGATGCCGTTGTGCGAACCATCGGTCATGATCACGATGTCGCCCGGAAGAGCAGCCTCGCGGGTGATCGCCGTTCCGGATGCCGCCTGCCCACTCACCGAGTGCGGTAGAGATATTCCGAACTGGGCGTATACGAACAGGACAAGACCGGAACAGTCGAAGCCCGATGGGTCGGCACCGCCGAAAGCGTAAGGAACACCTTGGTATTGAAGCGCCACCTGCGCGACCTGGTCGAGGCTGAAATTCGGGTAGGGCGGGTTGGCGAGTAATTCGGGCACAGACGGACCCGAATAAGCCGCCGCCTGCACCTGCGCCTGCAGCTCCGCCGCGGACGTGGCAGTGAAGGCGTCTCGACTGACTGGTGCCAGCGAGGCGTGACTCTCGATGAGGCTCTGGGCTTGTGCAGGCGTGGAAATGGAGCCTTCCAGCGCCGTGATCTCATGCGCCGCGGTCGGTGACGCCTGCGCAGGCAGTGCGGTGCTGAGAACGAGCGTCGGGACGGCGAGCACCATCACTGCCGGGGCCAGAGGATTCAGGATGAGACGGCGGATACGGGGGCGAAAGGACGAGCGGCGAGCAATCGAGTGAATCAAGTAAAGGCTTCCGGATAGGCAACTCGACGAGGGTAAGTGCCCGTTATAGGAAAACGCCGAGATAGGTAATCGTATCAAAGCATGAGAGAGTGTTCATATGTTCACTTTCAAGGTCCTGGTCTAATGGGCGAGGGGCACGCACACCCCACCGCAGCGACCGCCGGCGGGAAGCACCGCAGACCCCTCATCATCGCCTTCGCCCTGACCGCCTCGTACATGGTGGTCGAGTTCGTCGTCGGCTTCTCCGTCAATTCCCTGGCCCTGATCTCCGATGCTGCCCACATGGGAACCGACGTCCTCGGGCTTGGGATGGCCCTGGCGGCAATCACTCTCGCCAGCCGGCCAACGACCTCCCAAAGAACATTCGGCTTCTACCGCCTGGAGGTGCTGGCCGCGCTCGCAAACGGCGTGCTCCTGTTTGCCGTCGCCGGTTACGTGCTTTTTGAGGCCATCCAGCGGTTCTCCGAACCTCCAGACATCCCCGGCATTCCCCTGCTGATTGTGGCAAGCGTGGGTCTGGTCATCAACCTCATCAGCTTCCGCCTATTGATGGCCGGGTCCAAGGAGAGCCTCAACCTTAAAGGCGCGTATCTCGAGGTTCTCGGCGACCTTCTCGGCTCAATCGGTGTCATTGTCGCCGCCATCATCCTCTTCACCACCGGATGGGCTTACGCGGACCCGATCATCGGCGTCGGCATCGGCCTGTTCATCCTCCCCCGCACATTCGTGCTCACCAGGCAGGCATTGCGGATCCTACTGGAGGCCGCCCCCACGCACATCAACGTGGACACCGTTCGCGAAGAACTGCTGGCGCTCCCCGGGGTTGCCGAAGTTCATGACCTGCACATCTGGACGATCACGTCCGGAATGGAAAGCGCCAGCGGCCATATCGTCGTCGAAACCGGGCAGGACTACCAAACCGTGCTCGATTCGGTGTTGTCCCTTCTCAGGGAGAAGCACCACATCGAACACGCAACCATTCAATGCGAACCGGGACAGTTCAACGAGAGCAAGAGTCCGGTATGAGTGAGCACGGTACCGTAATAGACATGTCTCCCCGCCGAGCGAACCGATCCGACGATGACGGGGTGGGCGCGACGGTAGAGCGGCTGGTCAACGCCGCGCAGGTCGACCGGGTACGCGAATCCATGCCACCGGCCAGCGCGGTCGTGGACCTCGCAGACGTTTTCAACCTGTTAGGCGAGCCCAGCCGAGTAAGCATCCTCATCGCCTTGCTCACCGGTCCTATGGCCGTGCGAGATCTCGCCGCGGTAGTCGAGCTCAGCGAATCCGCCACCTCCCACGCCCTGCGTCTCCTGCGCGCACACCGCGTCGTCGACGTCCACCGCGAGGGTCGCAACGCCTACTACGCTCTCGCCGACTCCCACGTCCGCCTACTGCTCGACCTGGCATTAGAGCACGTGGGCCACTCAATCCTGATTCACCCAGCGGAGCCCGCCACCGGCAATGCGGGCGACGACTCCTGCCTGCAACAACCCAGCAGCTAGACCGGACGGGCGCGTCTGCGACGCGTGGCGAGACACCAGATTTACCATAGGACGGTGACGATCGTGAGAGGCGCACAAGCGCACCAGCTCAACGCTGGTTCACTGCTGCGCGCCCTCACCATTGTCCTCACGGGACTACTTCTCGTACTCGGCGCGCTGGCCGCCCACCACGCCGAGAACACAACCGAGGAAGCTCCTCACCTAACGGTGACCGCACTCGAGGACACGCACGCGCTGACCGACAGCGCCACTCAAGGCGCACCCGCTCTGAACCAAACCGTCCTCGTCGGCCTCGCCGCCGGCTGCGCAGTGCTGGCCATCTGCTGCCTGATCGCGATGGCCCTGCTCAACCGAGCCCACTGGTCAGCGCTATTAGCCCGCTATCTCGGTGCGCTTCTGCCCGGCGCAGCCAAATTTTCCGGGGTCAGCCCCGCCACAGTGAGCGCGATCCCCGCTCCGTCGTTGATCACACTTTCCATCAGTCGCACTTAGACAAGGCGAACTAGCGAGCTGCACACCGCGTGTGGTGCTCGTCATTTCCGCGTGCCGACTCTCGGCCGCATCCCCTTGTCAACGACCCGGAAAGCTTATGAACACCAACACTAAAGTTGCTCTCGGATTCACAGGTGCTGTGATCCTCGTCATCCTGACCTTCGTCATCATTGCCGTGGTACAGGCCCAATCCCGCCCGCAAGCGGTCCCCGACCCGGACACCGGGCTCGCGTCAACCGTCCGCGCAGACAGTCACCGCCTCACTGATCCCGAAGGCGCAACCGTTACCTTCGTCGAGTTCTTGGACTTCGAATGCGAAGCCTGCGGCGCAGCGTTCCCGTATGTGGAAGAGCTCCGCGCCGAGTACAGCGACCAGGTCTCGTTCGTCATGCGCTACTTCCCCTTGCCCTCCCACCTGAACTCGAAGAACGCAGCTGTGGCCGTAGAAGCCGCGGCAAGGCAAGGCCAGCTCGAGGATATGTACGTGCGCATGTTCGAGACCCAGGCGACGTGGGGCGAGAGCCCGGACTCTCAAACAGAACTATTCCGGACCTTCGCTTTCCAGCTCGGCCTTGACATGGAGAAATTCGATGCCGACGTCGCCGACCCCACGACGTTGGAACGGGTCATGTCCGACTTTGAGGACGGACGCGCACTCGGCGTTGACAGCACGCCGACCATGTTCGTGAACGACGTGCAGGTCGAACTGAACTCCTTCGCGGACATCCGTGTGGCGATAGAGAACGCGCTAGCCAATGAATGACCTACCGCATCGTTCGACAACTCTCATGCACAAACGGGCGATCATCGTCGGCGCCGGACAAGCCGGCCTTGCGATGGGCTACGCGCTCCTGCGGTGCGGCCTAGAACCCCAGAAGGATTTCGTGATCATCGACGCCGCGGCGCCGGATTCGCGATCGTGGAAGAGCCGCTGGGAGTCGATGACGCTGCTTACACCAGCGAGGTACTGCTCGCTACCGGGTATCCCATTCCCGGGCGACCCAGCACGCCGTCCCCGTGCAGACGAAGTCGCCCACTACCTCGAAGACTATGCAGCACAACTGGGGCTGCGACCAGTATGGGGAACCAGGGCTCACGCAGCCGAACCCATGGAAGACAATCACCGCCTGAAAATCAGAACCAGTGACGGCGACTTCGAAACCCGCAACGTCATCGCCGCGACCGGCGCGTACGCAATCCCGCGCGCACCAGCAAGTCTCGGGTGCAGAACCGTCGCCGGAGTAAACATCCACAGCAGCAGGTACACCCACCCTAAACAGATTCCCCCAGGCCGGGTCCTGATCGTCGGATCCGGCAATACCGGACGGCAGCTCGCGCGCGAACTCTCTCGAACGCACGAAGTGACATTGGCCACAGGAACCCCTCGCACAGCGCTCCCGCGGCAGTTCCTCGGCGTAGACGTGTTCGAGTGGCTGACGCGAACGGGAGTTCTCGCCCTTCCCGCTCCCGGCCCCGCCAGACGCAGGCTCACCAATCGGGAGCCCGTGATCGGTGACACTCTGCAGGAGCTGACCCAGCTTGGAGTGGAGGTCACCGGGAGACTCTCTGGATTCACAGACGACACGTTCTATGTGCGAAACGGCACCCCCGTGCGCCCGGACAGCGTGATCTGGGCGACAGGCTACAAACCGGGTTTCGAGTGGCTCCCCAGAAGCGTCCAAGGCTCGAACGGCGAGGTCATACAGAAGCGGGGAGAGACCAGCATTCCGGGACTGTACGTGCTCGGGGTCCCGCAGATGCGCACCCGGCGTTCCGCACTGATCTCAGGAGTTGGTTCGGACGCTCTTCGAATTGCACGACTGATCAGGAACCGACCATGAAGCACCGGGCGCTTCCGACCGTGGCCTCTACTCTGCTGGCCGGACTCCTCCTGGCCGGGTGCACAGAGACGCCGGATGTCGACGCGGTCGGCCAGAACTATGTATCGGGCGACGGGACCGTCACCGAATTTGCTTCAGAGAACCGTGAAGACCCGATCGAGTTCGCCGGCACGACCGAGACTGGCTCGACGGTGACTTCGGAGGAATATCGCGGCAACATCCTCGTGGTCAACTTCTGGTACGCAACCTGTCCACCATGCCGCCTGGAAGCACCGTGGCTCGAGGAACTGAACCAGACGTACGCGGGCGAGGGCGTGCAGTTTCTTGGTGTGAATATCCGGGATGGATCGGAGACGGCGCAGGCATTCGCCTCCCGTTTCGGAATTACCTACCCTTCGCTCCTCGACGCGGACGGGTCGGTGTCGCTGGCCTTCTCTGGCTTGGCCTCCCCAACCGCAGTGCCCACAACACTGGTCCTGGATCGTGAAGGGCGCCTCGCTTCACGAATTGTGGGGCTTATAGAGAAGTCGACACTCGACGCACTCATCCGCGCAGCCTTGGCCGAGACCGGAAGCGACTGATGGGTGACATTGGAAGCTGGTTTGCGCAGACGGCATTCTCCGGCGCCCTGATCCTCGCCATTCCTGTCGCGGTGGTCGCCGGCATGATCTCGTTCTTCTCTCCCTGTGTGCTTCCACTGGTACCAGGCTTCCTTGGTTACACCTCGGGACTCGCCGACCCCACCACGAACTCCGGCCGTCGACGAGTGCTGATCGGCACGCTTCTGTTCGTTCTCGGGTTCTCTGTCGTATTCCTCGCCTATGGAACCGCATTCGGTGCAATCGGGATGTGGCTCACACAATGGCAGGACCCTCTCATTCGCATCCTCGGCCTCATCGTGATCCTCATGGGAATCGTGATGGTCGGAGGCTTCAAGATCCTGCAGCGCACGGCCAAACCCCGATGGGCACCTGCCGCCGGCCTGGCAGGAGCTCCTCTGCTCGGAGTGGTGTTCGGGCTCGGGTGGACGCCCTGCATCGGACCCACCCTTAGCGCCGTGATCGCGCTGACCCTCACCGGCGGCTCCCCGTGGCGCGGCGCCCTGCTGGCGTTCGCCTACTGCTTGGGCATAGGTGTGCCGTTCCTGCTGGTAGCTCTCGGAATCGGATGGGCTGCACGAGTCCTTTCCGTCGTTCGCCGCCACATCCGACTGATCAACATCATCGGCGGCGCGGTGCTCATTACCCTGGGCCTCCTGATGGTGTTCGGCATCTGGGGACAGTTGATCCTCTACTTGCAGGGCTACATCGGTGCATTTGTGACGGTGGTGTGATCGTGGAAAACGTCGACTACCCAGGACGGCGCCTAGCCGTGGTGGGGCTTCTGCTGTCCTTAACGGTTTCGGTCGTCGGAATAGCCGTGAGCATCGTGGCGCTGGTCACCTCCGCCCGCGCGGGCTTTCGAAACAAGACCGCGATCGCAGGTATCGTGCTCGGATTCATGGGCCTCATCGCTTTCGCCGCGGCGCTCTGGTTCATCGTGCAATTCTTTGCCGGCAACGTCGGGCCGTGCGCCGAGCTGGGCCCGGGCACCCATGAGGACGGCCTGGTCACCTACGAATGCGGGCCAGCATGACGCTTCCCCTTGACGTGCCCGATTGGGCCCCGGATGCTCCGGCCGACCTCGACGCTTTCATCCAACTACTCCCGGCCGCCCCCGCTCTTCTACCGGTTGCGTCTATCGTCCTGGCAACGCTTTACCTGGTCGGAGCCGCGCGGCAATGGGCTCGCCGGAGGCGGTGGTCCCTGATGCGCACCGTGCTGTTCTTGCTCGGCTGCGTGCTCACGCTCGGTGTGACCGCAACAGGGCTGGAGGGCTACGGCTACGGCATGTTCTCGGTGTTCATGTTCCAGCAACTGACGCTGATGATGATCGTTCCCGTCTTCCTCGTGCTCGGAGCACCCGGCACCCTCCTGCTACGCGCGACCCCGCACCGTTTCGGCGGGCAGTGGGTCCTCCGAGCCGCCCTCCTCGGCGTCCGCTCACCGGGTGCGCGCTTCCTGATCCATCCCGGGTTTTCGCTACCGCTGTTTCTCCTCGCGTTCTACGGTCTCTACCTCGGCGGGTTGGCCGACATCTTCCTGGCCACCTCGTGGGGCCACACCCTGCTCGAAGCCCTCTTCCTCATCTCAGGCATTCTCTTTGCCATACCCGTGCTCAGCCCAGACCCCTTACCGCGTCGGCAAACCCACGTTGGTCGACTGCTCGACGTATTCGGCGAGATGGCCTTACACGCGTTCTTTGGCGTGATCGTCATGATGGCCGCAACACCCCTCGTCTCCGCATTCGCTACCCCACCCCAGAGCTGGAATGTCGACCCGGTAGCCGACCAACAGATAGCCGGGGCGTTGGCGTGGTCGTACGGAGAGTTCCCGAACCTCATCATCGTGCTCATCCTCTTTCACGCCTGGTTCCGTTCGGACACCGCGCGATCACGGGCCGCCGACAGGAAGGCGGATGTCGAAGGCACACCCGAATTGGATGCTTACAACGACTACCTCGACTCGCTCAACCGCGGCGCCAAACCGCTCCCCTGGGAGAAACAGTGACCGGGTACTTCGTGCTCACCATCGTCGTGCTCATCGGGATCGGCGTATGGGCCCATTTCATGTTCAAACGCATGGACGACCGCTACAAGTGACCATCCGCAACCGCACCCAGGAAGGCGAAACCGCCGTGAACGAACCACCCCAACCCAGAAGCGGCCAACGCCGTGCGAGCCTGCTGATGGCGACGCTCGCCACATTCGGCCTTCTCACTGCGACTGCGGTGCTTGCGCCGGCAGCACCCGCGGCGGCGGTCGACTATCCGACGTGGAGCGATGTGGCGGCCGCTCGGAACAACGAATCAGCCGCGCAGGCGGCAATTCGCCAGATCGAAGGTCTTCTCGCAGGACTGAAAGCGGAGGCAGAGCGAACCGCCGCCGATTCGATCGCCAAGGGAACCATCTGGCAGGCCGCAGACGCGACGTTTCAAGAGGCAGCCCTGCGCGCGCAAAACCTGCAAGAACAAGCCGATACTGCAGAAAGCACCGCAACATCCTCCCAACAACGCGCTGGACAAATGGCCGCGCAGCTCGCCCGCGGCGCCGGCGGTCAAGATCTAGTTGCTAACCTCCTGACCACCGCGTCAGACCCAGGCGAGCTGCTCTACAACCTGGGCCTGTCCAGCAAGATCTCCGAGCAAGCCAACCTGATCTACGAACGGGCCCTGCAGGACCAGAACACAGCCCAGTCCCTCACCGACCAAGCCGACGTCGCCAAAGCTGAACTCGACGTGCTGAGACGGGCGGCCGAGAAACTCTTCCTCGAGGCCCAAGCTGCCGCGGTTGCGGCGGCAGATGCGCTGCGCGAGCAGGAAGACAATCAGGCGCGCCTGCAACAGCAACTCGTGGTCCTCAAAGAACAGCGAGCAGCAACCGAAGCCGATTATCTGGCCGGGGTGCGGGAGCGCATCGGAAGCGGCGCCAGCCTCGACGCAGGAGAGATCAGTCTCAGCGGCTGGGCCAAACCGGTCTCAGGCAGAATCACAGACTCATTCGGGTGGCGCATCTCCCCCACCGCGGGCGCCTCTAGTTACCACCAGGGCACCGACATCGGCGCCAGTTGCGGCCAGCCGCTGTATGCGGCGGGCAGCGGGACCGTCGTCTACGCCGGCTGGAACGGTGGATACGGCAACTTCGTGATGATCGACCACGGCGGCGGCGTCACCACCTCATACGCGCACATCCGCGACGGCGGGATCCTCGTCTCTTACGGCCAGTACGTCGACGTCGCCACGAACATCGCCCAGGTGGGCACGACGGGCACCTCGACCGGGTGCCATTCCCACTTCGAGGTCCGGATCAACGGGACCGCGAACGATGCCGAAGTGTTCATGCGAAACCAAGGCATCACACTCGGATGACACCCGCGAGAATCGGAGGATTTGGGGCGCTTATCGCCGTTGGCGTGATCGTGCTGGTGATCGCACTAGTCGCCAGCCAGAGCGGGCCCTGCGCGCAAGCATCCCAGGCTCTGAGAATCGCAACGACTGACCCTGACCCCGCCAACCGTGCCACCGCGCTTACCCTGTACTCGGTGAAGAAGGCCGAATGTGAAGAGGCGGGCAGCACAGTTGGGGACTAACCTCGCCGGGGCCAGCGTTTTAGTCGAAGAGCTCGCTCAGCCAGCTCTCCTTTTTACGCTTGCGCCCGTACTGGTCGTAGCCACTGCCGGAGTGGTGACCACCGCGCTCCTGGTACTGCTGCGGCATCGGCTGCTGGGAAGGCGCAGAAATGTTCGCGGAGGCGGACGGTGCCGTCATCGACCGCTCCACGATCTTGTCCAACTCGCCCCGGTCCAGCCAAACACCCCGACAGGTCGGACAATAATCGATTTCGATCCCGGATCGCTCCGACATCACCAAAGTGGTCTCATCAGTAGGACATTTCATCGGATCCTCGTCTCAGTTCGATTACCGGGACGCTACCCAACCAGGCTGCGAGACACCGTCGAAGCCGCTGTATTGCGATCAAGCCCATTCGTGTAAGCTCATTCGTTTAATTCAGTATTCGATGTATAGTCAGCAGATGCTGACCATTGCCTCACGCACAGATGTCATGAATCGACTCGGCCGCGCGATGGCCGATCCCACCAGATCCCGCATCTTGCTGAGCCTCCTCGATGCACCCGGCTATCCTGCCGAACTGGCCCGGTCCCTCGACTTGACTCGCTCGAATGTTTCCAACCACCTCACCTGTCTACGCGGCTGCGGAATCGTAGCGGTGACACACGAAGGACGTCAAACGCGGTACGAGATCGCAGACCCCCACCTCACCAGGGCGCTTCTGGCTCTCGTCGATGTGGTGCTCGCCGTTGACGACGGAATCCCCTGTGCAGACGCGGACTGTGACGTGCCACTGTGCTGCGGAGTGGGCGCGTGAGCCGCGAATGCTGCGGTCCTGAAGACAACCCAGACCAGACACCTCTAGCGCTTACGCGACGAGGCGAGCAGCCCTCAGGCGAGCACGACCACGACGACGAGCATGAGCACGGAGAGGCAGAAGCCTCTGTCCCCTGGTGGCGTGACCGTAACCTGCTCCTCCCGGCCGCCTCAGGCCTGCTACTTGCAGTCGGGTACACGCTCGAGTGGTCAGGCGCAGTAACCGCGGCAACCATCGTGCTCGCCCTGAGTCTCATCGCCGGCGCGGCGACCTTCGCCCCGAGCGCCATCAGACGACTGCTCAAACGAAAACTCGGCGTCGGTCTTCTCATGACGATCGCCGCGACCGGAGCCGTACTGCTCGGTCACGTGGGCGAAGCTGCCGCCCTCGCGTTCCTCTTCTCGATCGCAGAGGCGCTCGAGAATCGGGCGATGGACAAAGCGCGCAGCGGCTTGCGGGCTTTGCTGTCACTGATACCTGAGACAGCCACCCTGTCGAAACTCTCAGGCGAAATCATGATCCCAGCGTCCGATGTCCGCGAGCTGGACATCCTGGTGATCCGACCCGGAGATCGAGTGGCCACCGACGGAGTCATCGTTTCGGGCCGCAGCAGCATCGACGCCTCCGCAATCACCGGCGAATCCATCCCGATCGAAGTGGGACCAGCAGACATTGTCCCCGCAGGCGCAATCAACGGCGGAGGCTCCTTCCAACTTGAGGCCACCGCCGATGGCCGAGACAACTCACTCACCAAGATCGTCGAACTCGTCGAGCAGGCCAACGCCCGCAAAGGTGAACGGGCCCGTCTGGCAGACCGCATCGCACGCCCCCTTGTACCCGCCGTCCTGATACTCGCCGCACTCATCGCAGCATTCGGCTTCATCATCGGAGACCCGACGACCTGGATCGAACGGGCACTCGTCGTGCTGGTCGCAGCTTCGCCGTGTGCCTTAGCGATTGCCGTACCAGTGACAGTCATCTCAGCGATCGGCGCGGCCAGTAAGTTCGGCGTTGTCATCAAGTCGGGCGAGGCCTTCGAGCAACTCGGCACTATCAAGTTGGTTGCGTTCGATAAAACAGGAACCCTCACGGCAGGACGACCGGAGGTCGTTGCCGTAGAAACACGTGAACCCCACACTCGAGACTCGGTGTTGAGGATCGCGGCGGGCCTAGAAGCGCACAGCAGCCATCCCCTTGGCGCTGCAATCCTCGCGGCATCCGAGATTCGATCGAGCGTTACAGATGTCACCGAGGAGCCCGGACGCGGAATCGTCGGAACTTTCGAAGCTACACCAGTGCGTCTCGGCAGCCCGAGATGGGTCGATCCCACGGAGCTTAGAGAAGCATGCAACGTCCTTGAGCAACAAGGGATGACGGTCATAGTCGTCGAGGTGCAGGGAAGCGTGGCTGGCCTCATCAGTATCCGAGACGAACTCAAGCCCGAAGCCGCCGAAGCAGTGCGGCAACTCACCGAAGCAGGAATCGGCACGGTAATGCTCACGGGGGACAACTCCCGGACTGCCGCCGCCCTAGCGCAGCAGGTCGGGATAACCGAAGTTCGATCCGAGTTGCTGCCCTCCGACAAGGTCGCAGCCATCGAAACCTACTCGGCAACCCGCCCCACCGCGATGATTGGCGACGGCATCAACGACGCCCCCGCCCTGGCGGCCGCGGACGTCGGCATCGCCATGGGCCTGACCGGGTCCGATGCGGCGATCGAGTCCGCTTCCGTCGCCTTCACCGGGAGAGATCTGCGACTCATACCCACTGCCCTGCTACACGCCAAGCGCGGCCGCCGCATCATGACCTCGAACGTCGCGATCTCGCTCGGAATCATCGTCATCCTGTTCCCCCTCGCCCTGTTCGGTGTGCTCGGCTTGGCCGGAGTCGTCCTCGTCCACGAGATCGCCGAGGTAGTGGTCATTCTCAACGGGGTCCGCGCTGCCCGATCGCCGCGACCGGTAGGGGCCACGGTTGGTCAGTAGGCGTCGAGCCCCAGGCTGGAGAGACGCACGCGACAAGCTTCTCCCGCGGCGCGAGATGCACAGGCTTGCGGGGAGTCGGCTGCTGTTCCATTAGCTCGGCAGGGTTCGGACGTCGACGAACATGCCTGCCGGCGGTGCTTTGTCGAAGTCGGTGAGGGCGAACTCCTCGAGCGGCTTGACGACGAGCACGGATGCGTTGTTGACGAGCACATCGACGCGACCGACCCGCCGGACGAGGTCTTCGCACGCCTCCGCATCCGCGAGGTCGACGACCTCGGTGCGGGGGAGCAGCCCTTCCTCGTGCGGGATGCGATCGACGCCGATGACCTCGAACCCGGCCTCCTGCAGCGCGACGGCGATCCCGCGGCCGATGCCGCCAGCGGAACCGGTGACCATCGCTACGCGCTGCTCGCTCACGACGCCTCCGCGAGGGTCAGCCAGCGTGCCGGGTTCTCGACGAGCAGCATCCGGATCTCCTCCTCGGTCGCTCCGTGCCCCCGCAGCACCGGCACGAGGTGACGCAGCATGTGCCCGTACCCCCAGCCGCCGTAGTGCCGCAGCCGGGTACGCACTCCGATGTCCTGGGACACCATCACCTGCGCGGCGTGCGGTCCGCGCAGCAGCGCGAGGGTCGTCGCCATCGCGTCGTCGTCGCTCGGCGGCCACCGGCCGGGTCCGAGCAGGGAGTGGTCGAAACCGCAGAGGTCGAACGAGATGCGGGCACCGGTGGCGAGCACCCGCGCGAGCTGCGCCTCCCGCCCGATCGCGGTCGACAGGTGGTTGAGCAGCACGCGCTCGATGGGCAGGCCCGTCTCGGCGATCACGTCCATGACGCGTTCGGCGGTGTCGCTCCACGGATGCAGATGCACCGACAGCGGCAGTCCCGTGTCGAGGGCGGCCCGCGCGGCGCCGCGCACGACGCGCAGCTCCGATGCGGTCGGCGGGTCGTAGGTGCCGATCTCGCCGATGATGCCGGGGCGGATCGGCCGGTCATCCGCGCAGTCGGCGAGGATCGCGTCGTAGGTGGCCTGTTCCTCGTCGCCCGCAGGCAGGTGGGCGCGGTGGGTGGCCTCCAGGTAGTACCCGGTGCCCATCACGATCGTCAGGCCGCTCTCGCGAGCGAACTGTGCGAGCGCGTCGGGGTCGCGCCCGAGGTCCAACGGGGTCGCATCCACGACGGTGCCGCCGCCGAGCGCGGCGAAGTCGCGCAGGTCGTCGAGCACAGGCTCGTACTCGGTGAACCGGTAGTTGTCGGGATGCGCCCCCGGATTCCAGCGGCACTCCGCCGCGACGGCTGCGTCGAAGACCCCCACCCCGGGGTCGGCGACGTAGCCGTGCGCGGCGAGCAGCGGCGAGCAGTCCATGCGCACGTGTTCGTGCACGAGGGTCACGCCGAGCGATCCGGCGGGCACGTCCCCGAGAACGGTGCGCACGAGGCCGCCCACCGGTGCGGGTTCGCTCACAGCTGGTAGAGCCGTGCCGCGTTCTCGTGCAGGATCTTGGCCTGCTCGCTCTCCGACAGGCCGGAAATGTACTCGCGGTACAGATCCATGATCACGTCGTAGCTCGAGTAGAGGCGGTCGACCGGCCAGTTCGAGCCGAGCACGCAGCGGTCGGGCCCGAACGCTTCGACGCATCCGTCCACCCACCGGCGGAGCGAATCCTTGGTGAAGCGCGGATCGGTCATCGCCAGTCCGGAGATCTTGACGGTGACGTTCGGCGCGGACGCGAGCTCGGTCAGCGAGCGCTTCCAGTTGTCGAAGTACTCGTCGTCGCGGGCGCGCGGGAAGCCGATGTGCTCGAGCACGATGTTGAGCTCGGGGTGACGACGGGCCAGGGCGGTGCCGGCGGGCATGTTCATCCACTCGCAGTCGAGGTCGAACACGAGCCCACGCTCGGTCATGACGCGCAGCGACTCCTCGTAGACGGGGTTGAGCTCACCGGAGGCGAGCATCGGTTCGGCCGCGAAGTCGCGCACGCCCACGAAGTACGGCGACTCGCCGTGGCCGTCGAGCTGCGCCATGGCGTGCTCCGTGCCGAGGTCGGCGTGAGCGACGATCGTGAACGGCACCGGGGCGTTCTTGCGCATGTCGGTCAGCCAGCGGGTCTCGGAGACGGGGTCCTCCGAGCCGAGCGCCGCCTGAACGTGCACGAAGCCGCTCACGTCGGCGAAGCGGGATTCCGCGAACACCGAGTCGATCGTGTACTTCACCGACTTCATCGCGTCGATGTCGCCGAGGATCGGGTGCACGAACTCCTTCTCGAGCCACACCCACTTCATCCCGAGTCCGGGGGTGGCCATGTCCCAGAAGTGCACATGGGTGTCGATGATCGGTTGCCTCGTCATTGGGGCGTCCTTCCTCGTGGGTGTCTGATCGGTCGGGGCTCAGTGGGTAGGTTCCGGCACCGTCAGTTCGGTGCGGTACTTGTTGATGTAGTCGAGGTCGAGCTCCCAGCCGAGACCGGGGCCGGTCGGCAGCTGGATGTGACCATTCTCGAGCTTGGGCTTGTTGGCGATGATGTTGTGCCAGATCGGGTCCCGCTGCGGGTGGAAGTACTCGAGGAACGTGCCGTGCGGAATGGAGGCCAGCAGGTGGGAGGCCACCTGGGGCTCTTCGTGGTGGGCCATGCGCACGTCGTACACGCTCGCGATCGCGGCGGCGCGACGCCACTCGGTGGGGCCACCCGACCACGAGGAGTCGA
>VFQP010002753.1_pt1 | contig 19058 bp, 17 predicted proteins | sample 3512351 | NCBI WGS metagenome assembly VFQP01 (sample SAMN10412372, study PRJNA504923) | tailings metagenome | isolation source: Relicate 1 Philex TSF1 revegetated site | place: Philippines: Tuba, Benguet | collected 2017-08-29
ACGCGCACCGGGTGCGGCGTCGCAGCGCAGCGGCAGTGGAGACTGCCGCACAGCAGCAAGGGAGCTGAGAGCGCGGGGGCCCACATTCGAATGCCGGCGGCGCGCTGTCCTGAGCAGGTACACGGGCGAGGACGGGTTTGAGATCAGCGTGAGCAACGCGCACGCCGTGGCGTTTGCCGAGAAGCTGCTGGCCAACCCGCGCGTCAAGTTGGCGGGCCTGGGCCCCCGCGACTCGCTGCGCCTCGAGGTGAGGCGACCTAGGTGGCTGGCCTGCATGAACCATGGCGCGCTCCCAGGTCGCCGTCCTCCACACCCCAACTGTTCCTCAACTGGTGTGTGCGTCGCAGGCGGGCCTGTGCCTGTACGGCAACGACCTGGACGAGAGCATCACGCCCATTGAGGCGGGCCTGGCCTGGACGGTGGGCAAGCGGCGCCGCGACAAGTTCGACTTTTTGGGCGGCGACGTGATCAAGAAGCAGCTGGCCGAGGGCGTGACCAAGCGGCGCGTGGGCTTCATCAGCGCGGGCGCGCCGGCGCGGCAGCACAGCGAGATCCAGACGCCCGACGGCAAGGTGGTGGGCGAGGTGACGAGCGGCGCCTTCAGCCCCTGCCTCAAGAAGAACATCGCCATGGGGTGAGCGTGTGGGGGGGGGGGCGCGTGCGCGCACCATGTGGGTGCCCGTCGATGCGAGAGCCCACCATCAGCGCTTTTGTGCCTTTGCGCGTGCGTGCTGACACTGCAGCTACGTGACCAAGGGCTTTGACAAGGCGGGCACCAAGCTCAAGCTGGTGGTGCGCGGCAAGGCCAACGACGCCGAGGTGACCAAGATGCCCTTTGTGCCCACGCACTACTATAAGGGATGAAGAAGAGGGTCCTCTTGCTGCTCCTTGGAAGCTCCTTGCTGCCGCCCAATTTTGTCCCCGTCTGTTGCCCCTGCTCTCCCGGACCTTTTTGAAAAGTGTGAGGCGAAGCCGGGCAAGGCGTAAGCGAAGCGGGCACACACACGCGACAGAGCAACATGGCGACGGCTGAAGCTGAAGGCGTGGTTCCTGCGGAGGAGGGCGATGATGCAGGCTTCGCTGCAGACGGTGAGAAGGCCGTACATGCTGACCGCTCTTTCACACGCAACATCGCTTCGCATTCCCGCCTACGACTGCGGCATTGGCGCCAATTGAAAGGGCCACGCTGTTGGCGCGCTGAGGGACTTCGCGCAGGCATGTCGGCGCAACCGTCCCTCGAAGGGCTCGCACCGGCAGCAGGAGAGGAGCTCCCGGGCGCAGCAGAGGGCGACGCGCTGTCGTCCTCTTACGCCGACATGTACATACAGCAGCAGCAGCAGCAGCAGCAGCAGGAGCAGGAGCAGCAGGAGCTGCAGCACGGCGGCGACGACGGCGGGGCGTCCCGCCTGCCCTCGCTGGTGGTGCCCGCTGGCGGCGAGCCCACTGGCGGCACGCTGACGCGCACGGGCGGGGCCCCAGGTTCCAAGCTGCCAAAGCCCAAAGGCAGCTACGCCGCCCGCATCCGGGCCAAGCAGGAGCCCAAGCTCCCGCCCGACCTGAGCAAAAAGTGGAACCCGTTCGTCAGCAAGCCGCAGGACACGAGTCTGGCGCTGCGCCGCAAGAGCAGCGCGGGGCCGCCCGGCAGCCTCAGCGGCAGCGGCGGTGCCGCCGGCCAGGGGGCGGCGGCGGCGCCGCCGCCGCCGGTGCGCTCGAGCTCGCACGTCAGCAGCCCCACGCGGGACGAGCGGGAGAAGCGCAAGGCCTGGGCCGCGGTGCGTCGCCATTTCGGCAGTGCACCGCGCGCATCACATGATGTCTTGCGCTCGTGAACCTCATCGCTCTTCTCCATCGCCTGGCATGGCGTTGACGTGTCGACGCAGGCGGCGGCCAAGCGGCAGGCGGCGGCGGCGCAGCGGCTGCTGGAGCGCGAGAAGAAGGCCCAGGCCGAGGCCGAGGCGCGCATGGAGGCCCGCAAGGCGGCGGTGCGCGCGCGCATCGAGCAGGAGAAGGAGGCGCTCGCCCGCATCGCCGCCAAGCGGCAGGCGGGCCTGGCCCGGGGCAACGGCGAGGAGCCGCCGGGCGGCGGCACGCTGGGCGGCGACGAGGGCCAGGACGCGTCGCCGCAGGACCCCCGCCACGTCATGCGCAAGCGGGTGCGCCACGACATGCCGCGCCGCAGCGTCCCTGTCCCGCGCGCACCGCCCTGGCCTCTCATCCTGCGCGCACACCACGACGCGTGCCAAACGCTGCGCTGCGCTGCGCAGGCGGGCAGCCCCCGGCCGCTGTACCTGCGCCTGCAGGAGGAGTACGAGCGCCGGCAGCAGCAGGAGCAGGAGGAGACGCGCAAGAAGCTCGAGCTGCAGGCGGCCATCCGCCAGGTGCGCGTGCAGGCGCTCATGAACGGCGAGGTGGTCATCCGCCCGCTGCCCGACGAGGTCAAGCCGCCCAAGGACGAGGCGCCCAGGTGGCAGCCTGCCGGGCGCGGCGGCCGCGGCGCCTCGCCGGGCCGGCAGGGCGCGCAACAGCAGCGCGGCAGCAGCCTCAGCCCGCACCGCTCGCGCGTCGGCAGCGTCAACGGCGAGGGCGGCGGCGGCGACGCGGCCCTCGGCGGCTCTGAGCCGTCGAGCCCGGCGCGGCACCGCGACGTGCACGTGCACAAGGAGCGCAACGGGACGGTGCTGTACAGCATGCACGAGGAGGACGAGGACGGCGCGCAGCAGGGGGGCCACCACCACGGCGGCAGCCCGCTGCATGCGGCCAACGGGGGTGGCAACCGGCGCGGCAAGCTCGTCACGCGGCGGGAGCAGCCCGGCGCCACCACGGCCGGCCGCTTTGGCGGCAACGGGCGGCGCCACCTCATGCAGGACCGCGCGTGCTCGCCGTTCGTGGTTGACCCCGCCACGCAGCAGGTGCTCAACGCGCCGCCGCAGGAGCAGTTCTGGCAGCACCGTGGCGCCGCCAAGCCGCACGGCAAGCCCTCGGAGGGCGGGAGCGGCACGGGCGCGAGGCGACTGGGCGCCTTGGAGCAGGCGCCGCCGCCGCCGCCCACCAGCCGGCTGGCCGGCAAGGCCAGCCACAAGCAGTCGCCGCCGCAGCAGCAGCAGCATGAAGCGGCGGCAGAGGAGGGGGCCCTGTCGCCCAGCGCGCAGCAGCTGGAGGACGCCATCGAGGGCGACGAGGCGCTCGGCGACGCGGGCGACGACGTGAACCTGGGCGAGAGCTTTGCTGCCGGGGCGCTGCCCCCTGCTGCTGGCGAGGAGGAGGAGGTGGAGGCGCAGCCCGCGCCAGGTGGCGGTGAGGAGGACGTGATTCAGGAAGACGGCGGGGCGGCTGATCATCATCCGGGGGAGGGGGATGCGGGCGGGGAGCAGCTGGGTGGCGAGGGGGGCGAGGCGCCTCAGGCTGAGGAGGAGGAGGGCGAGGGGGGCGGCGACGCCGGGGAGGCGGGCGCGCCTGGCGGCAACGGCGACGAGTGAGGATACGTACAACAATCGAGGGAACCTGCATCTGGCGCGTGCACCTATTGCACACTTGCACACATGAATGGTCTCGTTGTCAACCGAGACGCCGCACCCCGGGGTGCCGCGTAGCACAAGAACAAGAGAAGGAACCAAATGCGTGGTCCCCAAGCGCCAAGCACCGCCCCCAACAATGCTCGTCCTCTGTCCTCCCCAAGTGCGATTCCTGCGCGCGCGCCAGCAGCAACTGCAGCAGCAACGCCAATGCCACAGCTTTTCTGTCGTGGTCAGCGCGGCGCGCCACGAGGCGGCACAGCGCCAGGCGGGACGCGGCAAGCGTTCTCAACGACGATGATGAGGGTGCTCCCAAGCCAAGGCGTCCCCATGGCGCAATGCATGACTGAACCAGCCCACAGGGTCACGCGGCGCCGGCCTCCAGGTGGCCCATCTCGGACGCGCGCCTCTCCTTTTCGAACTGCTCGTGCTGCTCGTCCTCCCACTCCACGTCCAGCAGAGGGCGCAGCTTGGGGTCCTGCAGAGGGAGCAGGCGTCACGCAGGAACCACCACCGCAGGGGCAGTCACGACTCATGATTAGGCCCCGCACCACCAAACGGCACGCAACCCCCTGGCCCCCAGAAGAGCGCGCCGCCCGCCCGCCCGCCTCACCATGGCAATCAGCACGTTGCGCATCGTGGCGAACCTGCGGCCAGAGCGACGGGGCGCGCGCGCGAGCAGCGTGGCGGGCAGGTTGCGCATGCACACGACGGTGCGCCCTGCCCACAGAGAGGGGAACTCACTGCTGCACGCAGAGCGAGAGCATGAGCAGGTGCGCCAGCACCAGCATGAGCGTGCCGTAGGCGATGAAGGGCGCGCTGAGGCCCTGCGAGGAGGGGTGGGGGGAAGCGGCAAGGCGCGCAGCACGAGGGGGGTGGGGGTCGCGCAGCGTGCGCGAACACGGGCAGCTCTCTCTGTGGGAGAGAGCGAGGAGCCAGAGAAGCTCAGCCGGCCCCCAAATCGTAAAAAACGCACCTGCCAGAGGCTGCAGACGTGCGTGAGATCGCCCGCACAAAAAGACACATTCAGCCCGAACGGGTTCAGGTCGATGCAGACGTACGCAGCGTCCTGGACGTTGTTGAAGAGCTGCTCGAGCGCCGTGTTGCACGCCACCTGCGCGCGCACCCATGCGTGCAGCGGCGTTGTGGTCAGAGGTGTGTGGGGGGGCAGGCGGGGGGGGGGGAGGTGGAGCGCGCGTCGGACGCAGCGGCACGCTAATCTTGTTTGGCCCTGAAACTCAACAAGTGCGGACTATGCGACACGCATACGCCATGACCGCCAGCTCCGGGCGAGAAGAGATCTGGGGAGGGGGGCGTACGCGGCGCCTGGGGTGACGCGGATGGGAGGGCGGGGACCCCGACAGGCGGACGTGCGCGCGCGACAAGTGGGGCCAAACACCCCACAGGAGCGCGATGGAGCAGCACAGTGGTGAACGTGGTGGCTCGTAGGAGTCCCCGCAGGTGTGTGCACATCTGGGGCGCCCGATTCCGCCACGGCGCAGCACCGCGAGCGGCAAGAAAGCAGCCCGGTGTCGCGCGGTGATGTCCCCTCCCCTCCCCTCTCGGCAGCATCAAGCACCAGCCAAGCCGAGCCAGTCATGGCATCGTGGTGCTGGCCCAGACTGTGCCGCCAAGAGCAGCGGTGCCAAGAGCAAGCGGCGCCGGGCGGCCAGGTGTGCTGCCCGCGCTGCCACCACAGCCCTTCCCACCTCCGCCAGCGGCCAGGGGCGCCAGCGACGCACGTTGCCAAACGCCTGCGGTGGCAGCACGCCCACCCACCTGCACGATGATTTGCGCCACGGTGAGGAAGACGCCGAACGAGAAGAGCAGCACCGTGGTGTTGATGGCCAGCACGTGCAGCCCGCTCATGACGCCGTTGGAGATCCAGCCCAGCCGGCTGGCCGAGCGCCAGCGGGACAGAGGGTTGAACACCTTGACGAACGTCAGGCGGATCTGCGCGACGCATGCGTGCGTGTGCGGGGCAGGGGGGGTGCGCAAGGGCTGGTTTGTGTGCCAGCGGCCCCGCCGCCTAGCAGCTGCACGCAGGAGCCAGGGCTGCACATAGCCTGTTGCGCGCTGGCGCCTCCCTCACGTAGTGCGCGTTGCGGAAGAAGATGAGGCCGATGATGACGAGCACGTGCAGCACGCCAAAGACAATGAGCACGGCGACCAGCGCGTCGCGGATCTGGTGCCACAGCGCCAGGTCGTAGATCCTGCACGCGCAGCAGCAGCGACACAAGGGCGCGTGCGTCCGTGATCGCTCGCACCGTGCTCACCCGCAGAGCTCTGCAGAACGACGGCTGACAGGTAAGGGCACCTCCTGCGAGTGGCTTTGGCCCCACCACTGCCTTAGCATGAGAAAAGGGAGCCGCACAGAGCAGGAACCTAGCACCCAAGCGCCCGCTAGGGCCGACACGCGCACGCACTCGGAGGTCGCCTTGACCACGCCGTCAATCCCGTACGCCGTCAGCGCGATGCCGCCGATGGTCATGCCCAGCGCCAGCAGCGTCCACCCCAGGTGCCTGCGCCGCACGCCGCGCGCCCGCACGCAGAACGCTTTGATGCAGGCGAGGCCCAAGAGCCATCGACAGCGCCTGCCGGGGGACCGAAAGGGAAAGGCACGGAGCGACCCCAGCAGCTGGGCGCACCTGCCCATGTTGAGCGTGTCGGGCTCCCAGGGGTCCCGCGGCCGCTTCATCCAGCAGCCCCAGTCCCAGAACCTCCACCACGCCGTCTTTGGCTTGACCAGCGTCTCGGGCCCCACGCCGTCGCCGGCGTGCCCGCCCGCCCCGCCCTTGCCGTTGGCGCCGTCGCCCGCCGCCGCCTGCACGGGCGCGACCATGGCCTTGGCGGTGGCGCCGTCAGCGCCCGGCGGCGCGCTGCTGTTCCCCCCGGCGTAGCCCGCCGCGTGCTTGGCCTGGTGCAGCAGGCGCAGCAGGTACTTGGTCTCCGACTCTGCGCGCCGCGAACATGTTTGGATCAGCAGCCGGGGCACGCGTGTGCGTGGTTGTGATCGCTAGCCGTCGCGCTGCGAGGCATCTCCAGACGCGCCCCCGTCGCTGGGCTCCGGCCCCGCCGAGGTGCGCCGACACAGACGCGTGCAGGCAGGGCGCGCGGGTGCTGCCGTGCACCGGGGGCCGCGTGCGACGTGGCGCGCTGGCTGCCTTCCGCGCTTTGCTGCCTCGAGGACGACGGCGGCGGCGACAACGACACGCACCCGCTGACATGAGGGGGAAGAAGAGCGCCAGCGTGAAGAGCGCGGCCGAGCCAATCTGCGCCGCAACGACGATGGCACGGCGGCACGGCAGGCACGCAGCAGCGTGTCGCCACGGGTGCGGCCGAGCCCGCGCCCAACGCAGCGCTCCGCGAGCGGCGGGAGAGGCGGCCGCCCGGGTGTGCTGCCTCGGAAACGGAGTCCACCGGCGGCCCTGCGGCACCCCGGGGAGCTGATGGGCGGCGCACCAGGATGGCGGCCAGGGACAGGAGGAAGACCGTGACGTTGGGGTCGCTGTAGTTGGTGGAACTGCGCGCGTGGTGGCGGGCGACAAATCAATCACCAAGCCCAGTCATCCCTCTTGCTGCTGTGGCGGCAGCCGAACAAGAAGAGCGCAACGGCCACAGCGCTGGACGGGGCGCGAGAAAGCCGCGCGTGGCCTCACATGGTTGTGTCCTCGGGGCTGCCGGTGAAGGGGCAGCTGATTTCGACGTTGGGGTTGTCGTAGAGAGGCGGCTGCGCAACCGCGCAGGGCAGCACGGCAGGGCAGCTTTCTCGGCCGGGTCAACACACAGGCGGCAAAGGAGCGCTTGGCGCCGGGCCACCGCGTAAAGTGTGCACGCTCCCTCCTCTCTCCATCGCTCTACACAACTCACCGAGTTGCTGTTTTCCCAGACGTACGTGTATGTCCTGCGCGCACCACAGACATCAACAACAGCGTGGACGAGGAAGCAGGGCCAGGGAAGGAAAGGAAATTCGAGCGCGCCCCACAAAGCCCCAGCGCACCGGTACAGCGGCCCGAGGATGGGGTTCACCGTGTAGGGAGCATTGATGTTGTTCGTCCTGCAAGCGCCACCGCAGCACGCACGCCCCGTTGGCTCACTCAACCTGCCGCCGGCGAGGACAGCGCTGGGGCGCCCGCCCGGGCCACGCCAGTCCCCCAGCCAGCCGGCTTCAGCAACAAAGTGGCTGCACGGCCCGCCGGAAGGTGTCCACCGCCGCACCAGGTGAGGTTCTGGATGGCCACGGGCGGGCTCCCGCCGTCCTTGACTGTCAAAAAGTAGTCGATGTACGACGTCGCCGGGTTTCCCGCGGGGCAGGGGCCCTGCGCACTCTCGCCAGGGCGCAAGGGGGGCAGGGTGAAGGCCACGCCCCGCGATCGCCTGAAACTCACTGTCCTTGCGCCAGCCGAGGTGCAATCCATTCCTTCGCCCCTCCCCTCACCTCGTAGCTGAAGTTGCCGAAGAGGCAGGGGATGGACGTGCTGCCCGATGAGACGATGTAGCCGCCAAAGGACCCTGCAGCCGGTTCAAACAGGATGCGTCCGGCGCACGGCAGGCCCATCGGGAGACGCGTGGTTGTGCGCCACAGCTGCCGCCGCAGCAGCAGCAACTGCTGCCGCAACGAGGGGCCAGGGAGCGCAGCTGGGCTTGCGCAGCGAGCGATTCACTGGCGGATGACTCGGGTGGGTTGCGGGCGCCGCCCGCGCATGAGCCGTTTGCGACGCAGCCCGCACCTGGGTAGGCGGCCCAGGCGAACTCGCCCTGGAGCTGTGCGGCCGTCATGTTGCCCATGAAGGGCAGGAAGCGCGTGTTGTTGGCCGTGGGCTGGAACACCACGCCGCCGAACGTGGTGCCGTTGCTGTAGCCCACGCGCTTGGCCGTGCGGTCGCCAATGTACACGCCTGCACGGAGCGGCGCGCCCCGCGTGGGAGACGCATGGGGGCTCTTTGCGCCCTGCCTCTGGCACTCTGGCACTGCCAGTGAGGAGCCTCGGCTCCTAGAGAGCAGGAGCCTGCTCTCACCGTCCACGTTGAGGAGGAAGCTTGCCGACACCTTCATGTAGAGCTGCAGCGGGGACGGCTTGGGGTACCTGCCGGGCACGAGGCGCAGCGCGGGGGATCCATGCCACCGCCTGGTCCAGACGGCAGGTGCGCGCACGCAGGCTGCTGGTGTCGGAGGAGCAGGGGCTCACATGGCGTGCGAGTAGAGGCCAGAGTAGGCGACGAGGCGCTTGAGCCCTTGGTCGTCAACCTCCCACTGGCACTCGCCCAGGTAGCAGTCGTACTGCGCGGGCAGCACGCGCAGCGCGGGCACGACTAGTCGCAGGCAGCATGCGAAAGAGAGCACGCCAAGCCGGGGGCGCGGGCGCGCGTTCCAGCCCGCCAGCCCGGGTCACGTCAGGCGAACACGTCAGGTTTCTCGGATGCAGGGGGGGGGGGTGCGGCGCCCCGCTCTCACCTGCGAGTTCCAGGAGTGAGCGGCGTACTGCACGCGCATGATGGAGTCAAAGGGGTTGGACTCGTTGTACCTGGCCACCGACACGAGCAGGCTCATGTGCTCCAGGTCGCCCTCGTGCACGCCCGGAGGGCACATGTAGTACTCGTTGCCCTGCAGCACCACCAGGCATGCGGTGTGTGTGGTTGTGATGGAATGAGCATCTGTTTGGATACGTAGACGGGGCCGGGGCCCAGCTACTGGGCGCATCAGATGCCTCGCAGCACAGAGGCACGCGAGCCCAACCACATGCACGGGTGCAGGGAGTGTGTATGTGTGTGTGCGTGTGGGTGTGGGTGGGTGGGGGTGACGTAGAGCCAGGGCGCTGCGTGTATGAGAGGGGAAAGGCGGGCGAAGGGGGCCGGCCAGCGCGTTTGGGGTGAGGCATGGGGGAGGCGGGGTGTCGCACCTGGAACTTGCCGCCAATGGCGAGGGCCAGGAGCTGGTTGCTGCAGCCTGCGGGGCGGGTGACGGAGGGCGGGTGCGGTGGAGGCGGTTGGCGGGTGGCGGCCTGGCCACTGCGACGACGCTCGCGCTGAGCCCAGCCGAGCGGGCTCGCTCACCGTTCCAGGGGTAGTAGTAGTGGAACTTTATGATGACGGCCTCGCCCTTGCTGTAGTTGCCCGGTGTGTACTTGTCCTGCATGCAGGTGCGCTCGCACGGGCGTTGCATGGCCTTCAACCCCGGCGCTGCGGCGCATGCCGCCAAGGTCGTCCTGGCATGCTCATGCTGCCGGTATGCTGCTCACACTGTGGCGTGCTTGCCCACGCGTGCATGCACATGGGCGCCGTGCGCGTCCAGCCTCCCCAGCCCTCCCCGCTACCCGACGCACACACGCACCTGGGCGCCGTGCGCCTCCAGCCTCCCACCCAGTCCTCTCCCCACACCCCAAACCACGCAAACACGCACCTGGGTGTCATGCGCGTCCAGCCTCCCTCCCAGCCCCCCACCCCCCACCCCACAAACACGCACCTGGGCGTCGTGCGCGTCCATGGCCGTGTACCAGACCACGGCGGTGGAGCGGTTCTGCGCGTCGGGGGGGTCGCCCCACACGCGCTGCTTGAGCTGCGCCGTGGTGACGTTGCGGGACGCGTTGCCGCCAAAGCCGTCGATCCAGATGCCAGAGGCGAAGAAGCGCGCGCCCAGCACGTTGAACACCAGCAGCTGCCACTGGTCCGTGTAGTTGCCCAGCGACGAAAGGTTGGTCATGGTCAGGTCCTGCGCTCGCGATTTGCCTCCATGGGCAGCAGCCGTCTCAAGCGTGGGCCAAAATGCGTAGCGCTGCCAGTGGTGCCCTCGGCTGAGGCTGCGCGCTGCCGCATGTGCGCCGTGTCCGCTGATGTCCCGCTGTTGGTCCCGGCGGGGTGCCACGGGAGGGCATGGCGCTTCGATGGGTGCGCCCTCGGCTGCGCTCTGCGTGCTGCCGCCCCACTCATCCTGTCGGCGTGCCACACAGGAGTGGCTGCATTGCACTCCCTCCCGCGGCTGAGCTGCGTGCTGCCGCCAACGTGCACCCTGCCCACTGGCGTCCCCGCTAATCCTTGCGGCGTGCCACGGGAGGGCATGGCGCTCCCGCGGGCGCGCCCTCGGCTGCGCTCTGCGTGCTGCCGCCAACACGCGCCCTGGACCCACGCGGCTGGTGCCCGGCGGTTGGTCCACGCGGCGCGCCACGCGCAAGTGCATTGCGTGCGCCCTCGGCTCAGCTCTGCGTGCTGCTGCCACGTGCGCTGTCCCGCTGTTGGTCCCGGCAGCGCACCACTGGGTCGTAGATGGGCACCGAGGCCAGCCACTTGGCCGGGTCTGCCAGCAGCGACCACTCCATGGGGTGCATGTACACCTGCGCACCACGGGCCCCAGGAGCACGCGCCAACATTGGTCCATGAGGCTGGGGGCTGGCTGGGACAGCAGCTGTGGGGCCGCTGACGCCGCCCGTCCCTTGGGGCGACGCACCTTAGGCGCCAGGCGCCAGCCCTGGGCGATGATTTGCTGCACGGTGAGGTTGCCTGCGCCGGGCTTGGGCACGGGCGGCAGGGGCCGGTTTGAGCTGGGCGGTGCGATGATGCAGCCCTGCGAGCGTCAGGCACATGGAGCACCAGGCAGCGCGACGATGCAGCCCAGCGAGCGTCACCGCACGTGGTGCACCGGCAGCGCTCCCCGCAAGGGCTGCCACTGGCCGCTGCGAGCACGCCATGCAGGTCAACTCACGTTGACGCCCTTGGCCTGGATGTCGCTGATCCAGTCCTGCGAGAGGTCGTATGGCGCGAGCTTGACGCCCGCCGCGCCCGACCAGCAGCACGCCAGGCTGAGCGCCAGCATGCTGAGCGCCCCCTGCAGGAGCCTGACGTCGTGGTCCTTTGAAGCGTGCAAGCCCGAGGTTCGAGTGTTTGGTGACATGTCCTCTCGACGACCGGCCGCAATCCACTTCTGCACCAGCAAGATGAGGAGGCAGGCAATCTTCAGCGGCTTGGCGCTGCTGCAGCGCGCCGCGATCAGGCATGGCGCGGAGCGCCAGGCGGACCTCTAGACACGCACACGCCATGCCCACGCGGCTACACGCAAGAAGAGCTCTGGGGAGGGGGGCATACGCGGCGCGCCACGCACGCCCCGCGCCACCTGATCGACCCCCAGAACGTGCGATGGGAGCACGCAGCTGCTGCCCTGCGCAGCCCACCTTTGGGGCTGCCGTTGGATGGGTGCCGCCCACGCTGCCGGCTGGTGATGCTGCGGACGTGGTGGTCCAGCGGCTGCGTGGCGCCTGTGCACCTTTCTGATCCAGCAGCCGGAGCAGCTGAGCTGCACGCTGCTGTTGCAGCTCAGGTTGCTGGGCCAAGCGCACCCAGGAGCACCCAGGAGCTGCGCTGCGGCCACACTTGCGGCTGGCACTGGTGCTCGGAATGCGAGCCGCAGAGTGTGTGCCGATGCACTCGCAACGCGCGCCTTTCCGGGCGTGAAGCAGCTGGCGCGACGCTCTGCTAGCTGGCGGAGCGGAGGAGCACGCGGGCTTTCGATTGGAGCACGTCACGCGAGCGGGGTGAGCGCGAGAGAAACTGTGCGTTGGTGGCGTCTCAGCAGAAGAAGATCGTGCGCGCGGAAAGCGGCCCGAAGATCACGGTCACGGCAAAGAAAACCGCCGGTGCCCCTTTACGCCTGCTCCTCGCTGGCCAGCAGGGGCAGCAGCCTGCGCTCCTGCTGCGCCTTCTGCAGCCTCCACCTGGCCACCCAACGCGCCACCGTGTGCGTGGGCGGCGGCTTGGCCTCGACGTACTGCACGGCGCCCACCAGCAGCGACTGCCCGTCTGCAGGACCAAAAGCGGCACCAGCACCAGGACACAGGAGCAGTCAGCCTTGCCGCATCAGAGGCAGCGCATCCGAGTGTTCCACCTGACCCCGGCCTCGTGCACCCGCTCACCTCCCTTGATGCCCATCTGCTCGTTGCGCTTCTTGCCCTTGAACTTGTTGGGGCTGGGCAGCGAGGACTTGAGCATGGCCAGCTGCCGCCCGCTCACCGCCACCACCTGCGGCGGCTGCGCCTCCTGCTCCGCCTGCTCCCGCTGCTGCTCCCGCTGCTGCTTGGCGCCCCGCGGCGTCTCTTTGCCGCCGCCGCTGCCGCTGGACACCAGCATGTTGTCAGAGTTGAAGGCCAGGGGACCCATCACCTCACGTAGCTTGGCTGCAAGGGCAGATGGGCGTGGGCAGGGCGTGCAGGCGTCAGGACTCCTCGACGCGCTTGCCAGCAGCGCCGCCCCCCGCCTTCGCAAAGGACGCATCGCTCCCACACCTGGCGAGAGGCCCTGCACGTATCGGTCGTCGCGCTCGCTCCACCCCTCGGCGCCGTCGGGGCCGGCCTCGCCGCGCCGCGGCACGCCGCCCGCCGCCGCCCGCTTCTGCTCCGAGCTGAGGACGCCGTCCTGCTCGCGCCGCGCCGACAGCCAGCTGAGCACCGCCTCGCGCGGGAGGCGGTGCAGGTCCCACACGCCCCTGTGGTGCGCCGCCATGGGTGGGCAAGGCAAGGCAGGGGCAGAGGCAATGTGAAGACGCACACCTGCGACTGAGCACGATGCGCGAGGCGTTGCGAGGGGGAAAGGGAGGCGCACGCGCCGCGCACCTGATGACCTCGTTGGAGGGGAAGGGCGTGCGCGTGTAGATGGCCTCCAGCGTGCGCAGCGCGTCGGCGGGCAGCCGCCGGTGCCGCTGGTCCGTCAGGCCCAGCTCCTTGCGCGCTGCAGTGCACGCCACCCGACCCCACGCAAGCGGTAGCAATTGAACGAGGCGCCCAGGCGCTGAAGCAGGGCACCCACCGCGGCGCCGTGAGGCCGCAGCCCAACTGCACCGGGTGCACAGAGCAGCACGCTGCCCCCAGGTTGCTCACTGTAGAAGGGGATGAAGCCCGAGGGCTGCTGAGGCGTGGGGTCCGGCAGCGCGGTGGGCGCTGACGAGGTGCTGGTGGGGCGTGGCGCTGTTGCTTCAGGGTCGGGGATGCGTGCACGACCTGCCCCCGGCGCTGCCTGCTGCGCTGCTGCCTGCTCCTGCTGGACGTCGGCTTGGTGGCGCGCCAGGATGGCCTGCTTCTCGCTGCACGCAGCCACACCCACCACAAGACGACACACCACGAGTGGTTGCAGCCAGTGAGAGCCTCACGCCTGGCGTGGAAGCGCCCAGGGCACGTGACGGCGCACGCACCTCTCGGGCCGCAGGGCAAACTCCTTCATCCAGAACAGCACCTCGGTGCGGTCCAGCCCCAGCTCCTGCGCCACCTCCTGGATCTGCACGGGCAGGTGGTCCACCAAGCGTGTGCGTGTGTACAAGGTCCAGCACGCTGAGGGGCCCCTGCATCACGCGCGGCCGCAGGCGCACCTTGACCTTGCGCCGGCCCTTGGCGTAGGCCTTCTCTAGCCTCTCCACCTGCCACGCCTGGAGCTGCCGCGGCGCGTACGCTGCCAGGCTCCGCTCCTCTGGCTTTTGCCACCACCCCGTCTCGTCCTGCTGCTCCTCGCCGCTCGCCGACGCAAAGGTGCCCCGCCTGTCCGCTCTCCGTTGCTGAGCCTGCCTGCCGTCGGCCGTCGACGCTGGAGAGGGCTGCTGTCCGCGCGGTGCAGCGCCACTGCCGTCGAGCTCGGGCTCCTCCCACCAAGCGAGGCCACCGCCGTCAGGCGCCGAGCCGGGAGAAGAGCCTCCTCCTCGCCGCTTGCCGCTGCGAGACTTGCGCGCAGCAGAGTAGCCGTCCTTGCGGCCGTGCGCGCGCACGTCCCTTGCCGCGCCGTGGTGGTGGCCCTGCGCGCGTGTGGTGTGGGGAGCGCTTCAGGTGAAGAACGAGAGAGGCACAGGCCGTGATGGAGCTGCAGCTGAGGTGACGGGCTCCTCACCGGCAAAACGCTGCTGCTGCTGCTGCTGTGCAGCGGGCATTTGGGACTTGCGGCGAGCGTGGGCGGCCGCGACGACGCGTGCGCCAGGACGTGCCAGCCTCCTGCGCAGCCGTTGAGGAGTCCGGCGCTGGGCAGCAGCAGGGAGCGCTGCATTCTGATTCTGGTGCTCGAGTGGGGACTGACCAACGAGCGCGGACGCTGCGGCGTGCTTACACCCACGCCACTACCATGCCACGACCCAGCGCCAGAGCAAGAGTGGCTCCAGGGGCTGAGTAAGGGCACCTGAAAGCATGCCCGTTTGGCGTCAGCCGACTCGAGGCGCAGGCGCGTGGCCCGTCTTCAGCCCACTAATCGCTCGCTCACATGCCCATCCCGCCGAGGTAAGGTGAGGGATGGGCATCATCTGTAGCCTCAACCTGGGAGCTCCACGAGTGGAGGCCGTGGAGCAGCACCACGAGTGGGATGGACGCCACAGGCGAGGGCCTCACCTGGCGCTCGCATTCGACGCCACGGGGCTCCCTCACATCTGCTAGCACACCAACCTCACTGCTCCTCCCACTGTGAGTGCGGTTCGGCTGGGAGCTGTGTGCGCGGCGGGCGCCCGCCATGGCCATCCGTCGGATCCGCGGGGTGCGGGCACGCCCCCGCCAAAGCCTACTTCAAGGCGCGCCTCGCGGGGGCACACCTGCAACACAAGAACAAATGCAAAACCCAAAACGCACCTTGTCGACACCACACCTCCACGTCCGCGAGTTTGGGTAGCACTTCCCTCTACACGGGATCCCGATGCACACGCCTGCGGATCAGGAGCCGGCGACCGCCACGGCAGGCGCGGCCGAGATGGCGCTGGCGGTCAAGCCGGCCAGCCGAGCGACGTCCCTGCGGGTGCGCGCGAGTTGCGCAGGTGGCGGCGACGCGCTCGCCGGTGGAGCAGGCCTGCAGCAAACGCCCTCTGCAGCTGCCACTGCCCAGCATGCTTCCTGCGAGCGCTGCTGCACACTCCTGCTCCATCATGAGCGCAGACGGTGGCTCAGCTGGCTCAGGCGGTGGCTGAGCACGCGGCCGAGGAGGCGGGCGGTGCGCGGCTGCCGCCCGGCCACGTGACGCGCCTGCCGCCCATGCTGCTGGTGCACGTGGCGGCGCGCGTCCCGACGCTCAAGGCCGTCCGCGCGCTGGCCACCGCCAGCCGCGAGCTGCACGGGGAGCTGACGCTGCTGCGCAGCATCTTCGCCGTGGCCCGCGCCATGCTGACGCCGCGCAAGCCCGGCCGGCACCTGCCCCAGGGCGCCCGCGCGGTGCTGGAGCGCGTCGAGTGCACGCCCCAGGCCGTCGTGTGGCTGCGGGCCTTTGTGGGCGGCGACGCCGTGCCCGTCCTGCACCGGCCCGACGTGTTGGTGTGGGTGGTCAAGGCGGCGGCCACGTGGCGCGACTATCGCACGCTGGACTGGCTGCTGGGGCTCCTCGACCCAGAGCGCACCTTCCTGCTGCGCTACCACCACCGCGTGGTGTGGGACGCGTGAGTCACGCGGTTCATTCCGGAGGGGGGGGGCTTGAGGGTGCAAGGAGGGCTGCTGGCGTGCAAAGGCTCGACCCGTCGCGTACACGTGCGCAGGGCGTGGCTGGCGGCGGCGGGGCACGCCGCTGGCGCCGGGCACGTTGCGCTGCCCCGGCAGCTGCTGCACCTGCCCGCGGCGCCGGGCCAGCGCGACGGCCTGCGGCGCCTGGGCGCCCAGGCCAAGGCCGCGCTGCTCACCGATGCCGTGACGGTCAGCTTGGGCACCCGGCCGCACGTGCAGCGCGCCGAGCGGGAGGAGGCGGCGCACACGGGCGAGGCCCAGGAGGCGCGCACCGTCGCTGTGCTCGAGGCGCTGCTGCCGCTGCTCTACCTGCCGTACCGCGGCCCGCCGCTCGCCACGTTCCCGTTTGGGCAGCCGGCGCCCGAGGAGCAGCGGGCTGAGGAGGGCCGCCAGGCGGCCCTGATGGCTGCCGCCGAGCAGGCCATGGCTGAGGGCGCGCGCGGCGCCGTCACGGTGCTGAGCCGGTACGGGCTGGTCGTGGGCACTGCCCAGAAGTTCCAGCAGCTGGCCGAGCGTGCCGCCCGCAGGGACCAGGCCGACGTGCTGCTGGAGCTGGTGCGTGCGGCGTGAGGGCACCGTTTGCAGGAGTCTTGTCACGGTGGTTTCACGTTCCCACAGCGAGCGTCCGCGCTGGCGTGTGCGCAGATGCGGTTGCCAAGCGGGCCGGGCGCCGCGCCCATGGAGCAGCAGTACCCGAGGCAGGTGCAGGACCTGGCGCGGCAGGCGGCGGCGTGGGGCAGCGCTCAGGCGCTGCGCATACTGATGGACGCGCAGCCCGAGGCGGTGGGCCGGTACAACGTGCGCGACTTGCTGCAGTCGGGGCATGTGGAGGCGGCCATCGTGGTGCTGACGCACCCGCGCGGCCTGTTCCGCCCGCCGCTGACCGACCAGACCGTGCTGGAGGCGCTGGTGCGCATGCCGGCGACGGCGGAGAACCAGAGGCGGGTGTGGGCGGCGCTGTTTGCGGCCGGGCAGCGGCCGAGCGAGATGGTGCTCGAGCTGGCGCAGCGCCTGGACAAGCAGGAGGTGGTGCGGATCCTGGAGGAGCGGATGCAGGAGGAGGCGCAGGCGTGGCAGTGATTGCATCACTGACGGCGCAGAGCCTTTGTTCAGAGCGCATGAATCATTGACCCGTCGTGCATGCGAGCACTGGGTGCACGGGGTGTTGACAAGGATGTGATGATCAAGCCCAACACCGAAACGCCGCGCTTGGCTCCGTCCTCATCATGACGGCGCAGGCTGCTTGTTGTCGTCCTTGCTGACGCTGCGCAGCTCGTGCATGAGCTGCTGGAAGTGCAGCAGCTCCTTGATGCGCGCAAACTTGGCGGGGTCCTGCACGCACGCACCACAGCAGCACACCCGCACTCGTGAGCTTGACTTTGGGCAGGCAGCACATGCAGCTGACAGAGCCGCCGCCGCGCTCCACGCCAAGGGCGCACCTTGCGCACGACAAACATGACGTCGCGCTCGTCGGGCTTGGCCTTGAGGCTGCCTGCCGCTACGGTGGCCGCGCGGTTGGCCACGCTGCACAGGTACTGCAGCAGCGCCCCCTGCGCAGCAGCATCAGCACGACGTGCGCTGCAAGCTGTCGCCTGCTCCTGGCCAGCCCCAAAGCCACCAGCGCGCGGCACACGCTGCCAGCACCGTCAGCGGCGTGGGTCCTGTGGCAACGTCCGCTCAGGCGCACGCACCTCAACCATGGCTATGGTCTCCTGCAGCGGCGACTCGTCGTCCCCAAAGCCGTACATCATGTCGGGCACTGCGCGCGGAGCACACGTGGCAGCAGTGCTCGCATCCCCACCAGCGGTACGAGGTTGCAGCGTGGTCAGCACTCTGCGGCGGCAACACTCTCGTTGCTGCTCACACTCGCGGGTGAAGGTGCCGGCAAAGTTGTCCTCAACCTCTCCTTCCCCGTCAGGACCTGCATGGTGGCCAACAACATCGATGATGATGACGGTGGGGCGCTGGGGGGGGGGGATGGCTTTGGCAGCCGGTGAAAAAGCTCGCCGCACCTGCGGCCATACCCTCGGCGCCCGCTGCTGCGCCTGCTGCCGCTCCAGCTGCCCACCCGCTGGCGGCGGCGGCTCTCCCTTGGCCCGTGGCGGCGCGCAGGCTGGCCTGCTTGCTGGCGGCGGCAGCGGCGCGCGACTGCCGCCCCATGAGGCCGCGGCCGAGCACGCGCGCCGGGCGCACGCGCGGCTCGTTGCGGGACGTGGAGCCGCTGCTTGTGTAGGGCATCACGTTGGCGCGGCCCCTGCCGCCCTTGCCCGCTCCGCCTCTGCGGGGCAGAGTCGTCAGCGCGGTTGGGCGCGGAGATCAGCACTGCACACCTCCTGCAGAAGCTGATGAGGCATGCCGCACACGCACCTGCCACGGCCGCCTCCTCTCCCTCCTTCCGGTGCAGCGGCTGACGGCCCGGCGCCTGAGGCGCCCGCGGCTGGCTTGTTGCCCGCGTCCATGCTGCTGATCAGCTGCACAGCACACCTTGAGGTCGAAGCAAGCACGAGAGCGGGGCCCACACGCGAGCCCCACCCTGGGCGCGCTTGCTCCAGCCGGAGAAAAGGTCTGGGCTTGCAGCTCCATGTCGGTGGTGTGCGAGCGCTTCCAGCAGCTCAGCGGAGCTGCTGATGCACGATGCACCTGCGCGCCCCATCGCACCAGCGCGCGTGGCGCACACGGCCTCTCTGCAGCCGAAGACCGTGCGCCGTCGTCCTGTGTCGCGCAGCAAGGAGCCGCCCTCCTGAGCAGCGCCAAGAGCAGCAGCAGCACTACCAGCAACGTCAGCACCAGCAGCGTCAGGAGCGCCAGGATGAGCGGGCGCCTGGACCAGGACGCGGCAGAGGCTCTCAACGTGCAGCGGGCAACGCAGCAGCCGCAGACGCCACGCGGCGCGTGTGCATCGAGCACCTCTTGCGCATAGAGCAGGAGGGCGCCTTCAGCGGGCTGGTCTCAGGCGCTGTGGAGCCGCACAGCAGAGGTCAGCAGCAACGCGACGCCGACGATGTGGCGGCGGACGATGAGCAGCAGGCGCTGGGCGCGTCGCTGAGCCCCCAGTGCGTGCCTGCTGCTGCTGCTGCTGCTGCTGCTGCTGCTGCTGCTGCTGCTGCTGCTGCTGC
>VFQP010002754.1_pt1 | contig 19057 bp, 13 predicted proteins | sample 3512351 | NCBI WGS metagenome assembly VFQP01 (sample SAMN10412372, study PRJNA504923) | tailings metagenome | isolation source: Relicate 1 Philex TSF1 revegetated site | place: Philippines: Tuba, Benguet | collected 2017-08-29
CTGAAGGTACGGAATCTTCTCTTAAAACATTTGCAGGTAATAAGGTTTCTACCTTGGAGCATCATCTGATGGAAGCTGAAAAAGCAAAAGCTACTTTAAAATAATTGATTAAATCCCATAAAAAAACCCGTTATTTAACTATGAATAACGGGTTTACTTTTTAAATTTATTTGATTATTTCATTAATTTTAGAAATATTCTCATTTTTATATTCGGAATAAACATGAGAATGAAAATCATTAAGTTTTCTCAGCAGCTCCAAAAGTTCTGATTTTTCTTTATTTTCGAGTTTTCCGGCAAGAATTCTCGAGGTCATATTTACCTTTTCAACCGAACGGTGGAAATAATCTTCGCCTTTTTCCGTGATGTTGAGACGCTTGCTTCTTTTGTCTTCGCTGTCGTTTTTTTCTTCGATTAAGCCATAATCCAGAAGACGTTTGATGATTTGGGTTCCCGTCTGTTTTTCGTGACCGTTTCTTTCAATCAGCTGAATTTTGGTAAGATTCGGCTCGTCCTTCAGTCGGTAGAGATAGGTGAATTCCTCGTTGGCGAGTTCAGGGAAATCATTTAAACCTTTTCTGATCAGCTGTTTCGAATACCTTCCTAAAAGCAGAACCTGCTTACAGATTTCATTTTCTGTGAAAGAAACCTGATGCTGTTCTTTTTTAAAAAGCTTGGTCGGGCTTTCTTTTCTGTATTTTTTATCATTCAGCCATAACCTGAAATCCTCAATGGTGGAATGAGGTCTGTAAGCATCAGAATTTTCAAATTCTTTTACCTGATGCAGCAAATCAATGAAAAAATCAGTATTCATAGCGCAAATTTAATCTAAGTATTTTAATAATGTATCAATTTATCAGTGTAGCAATGTAACAATTTAACAAAGTCATAATTCAATAACTCTCAAACCCTCAACTTTCTCTAAAGCTTCACACTTCCCATTCCACCATCAATTCCGAAAACCTGTCCGGTAATCCACGAAGATTTATCCGAAACAAGGAAAGCCGCCATTTCAGCAATTTCTTCAGCCGTTCCTACTCTTTGCAACGGATGTCTTTTCGCGGAAGCTTCTCTTTTCTCAGGCGTTGCTAAAAGCTGTGATGCTAAATTCGTGTCTGTTAAAGAAGGCGCAATGGCATTCACCCTGATTTTCTGAGCCGAAAATTCTGCCGCCAAACTTTTGGTAAGACCTTCCACAGCATTTTTGCTTGCCGCAATCGATGCGTGAAAAGGCATTCCCAGTTTTGCCGCCACCGAACTGAAAAGCACAACTGAGGCGCTTTCCGACTTTTTGAGATTCGGCAACAATTTCTGAATCATTTTAACCGCTCCCAAAACATTAATTTCAAAATCATTCTTAAAATCATCCACAGAAAGTCGGTTAAAGGGTTTTAAATTAATGCTTCCCGGTGCATAAATCAATCCGTCGACAATTTCCGGAAAGCTGATTTCATCTAAATTTCCGGAAAGAATATCCATTGTGTGGAATTCAATATTCGAATGATTCAGTTCAGGATTTTCAGTTCTGGAAATTCCAATGATTTTGTGTTGTTCCGCAAGAATTTTTGCCGTTGCTAATCCGATTCCTTTTCCGCAGCCGATGATGACGATATTTTTCATAATGTTTTATTTTAATTTTTTGAACACGAAGTTTATAAGGTTTTTATTTCGAGACACTTCGACTGGCTCAGTGTGACATCTCTAATACTAACTGTTTTTACGCTGTCAGGCTGAGCTTGTCGAAGCCTTTATATGTTATGTTATTTTTGTACTCTCTTAAATTTTTAAAATATACTTTTAAACAATTCTTTTGTGCCTTTTGACTCCGTCGAATATTCGATTTGTGGTAAAAAAATTTACCTTTTCGAGATTTTATTATTGCTTATAATTCTCTGTCTGCTGCATTTAAAACGGTTGATTTCTTCGCTTCTTTTCTTCAGATGTTTCTGGCTTACTCCCGAATTCACTCGTTTTCGCCAAAGTTTAAAACTTGATTCCTTCAGTTCTGAACGCATCAGTTCAATTACTTCCGCTTCACTGACTCCGAACTGAAACTGTATCGCTTCAAACGGCGTTCTGTCTTCCCACGCCATTTCGATGATTCTGTCGATTTGCTGTATGTTGAGGTTTTTATTCATTTTTTTATTTTAACGCAAAGTCCGCAAAGATTTTTCTTTAAAATTTTAAAAATATTTTTTGTTCGCAAGGGCGTTTCACTAAGCAAAGGATAATTATTTTTGCTCTTTTGAAAAACTTTTTACCAATCAATTCTTTTGTGTCTTTTGACTCCGTAGAATCTTCGATTTGTGGTTAAAAAATCATTTAAGATTTCCAATAAATTCCTTTGCCGTTTTCAAATGCTGTTTTCGTTTTTCTTCAGACATTTTCTCCAATGTTCTCAGCATCATTCCCAATCTTGGATTTTTAGCAAAGAATTCTTTGTTGTCATTAATAAAGTTCCAAAACAGCGCATCCCATTGTTCTGCCCATTCTCCATCGGGATAATCGCTCATCTTTTTAATATAATTACTTCCGCTGATGTACGGTTTCGTGCTCATCTTCCCGCCGTCAGAAAAACTGCTCATTCCGTACACATTCGGAACCATTACCCAGTCGTAGGAATCAATAAACATTTCCATAAACCATTGGTACATTTCATCCGGATTGAACTGAGCAAGATTCATAAAGTTGGCAAAAATCATCAGTCGTTCAATGTGATGCGCATAACCGGTTTTCAGGATTTTCTGAAGCGAACTGTCAATCGGGCGGATTCCTGTTTCGGCGGTGTAAAAAGATTCCGGAAGTTTTTTGTTGTGTTTCCAGTAATTTTTATTCCGCTGATACGTTCCCTGATACACATAAACCCCGCGAACAAATTCTCTCCAACCCAAAATCTGGCGGACAAAACCTTCCAGCGAATTCACAGGAATATCGTTTTCTCTAGCAAATGCAATCGCTTTTTCAAGCACATTTTCAGGCGTTAAAAGTCCGACATTTATTAGCGGAGAAAGCACGCTGTGATGCAGAAAATGCTCCTTTTCCACAATGCTGTCCTCGTAAACGCCAAATTCAAGAAAACGGTTTTCCAGAAACTGATCCAGCCACTGTTCAGCTTCCCTAAAAGTAGTTGGGTAGAGCTGTTCATCCGTAAGCGTTCCGTAATTCTTGGCAAAATGCTTTTCGGTGTATTGTTTTGCTTCCTCGTAATATTCATTGTTTTTCGGGAAATGAATTGCGGGTGCTTTTTTATTTTTTGGATATTTTTTCCGGTTTTCGGTGTCGTACGTCCATTTTCCGCCCAACGGTTTTCCTGCTTTCATCAGTATATTTCGGGTAATTCTCTGCTGCTTATAAAAATCAGTCTGATGATAGGCTTTTTTACCTTCAAAATAATCTTTCAGGTCTTCTTTGGTATTGATGAAAAGCGGACTGTCCAGAATTTCGAGTTCCAGTTTTGTTTCCTTTAATCTTTTTTCCAGCCAATTGTCGCAAACATCCGTTGTTTTTATGATTGTAAAATTTTCTTTTTCAAGCTTCGGAATTAAATTTCGGATGTCGCTGAATTTCGATGAACTTTCAATATATTCAACCTCAAAACCTACCTTTTTTAATTCATTTTCATAAAATTTCATAGTTGCCCGATGAAACGCAATCTTCTGTTGATGAAATAAATACTGTTTAAAAAATAGAAATTCCTCTACCAAAAACACAGGCTGACTTTTATCCAGATAATCCTTATCCTCAAAAAGCTGGTGCGAAAAAATCAATTGGGCGGTATGTTTTACTGTTTTAGCCATAATTTTCTGAATTCTTGGTTAGGATCATATATTTTTGCCTGTTTTTCAGGGTTAAAAGTCCGGTCACGGTTGTCATTTCCGACTCCGGCGAGATACATCCAATTGCCGTAATTGCTGTGAACATCGTAATCAATCAGCATTTCCTCAAAATAAGCCGCTCCGATTCTCCAGTCCTGTTTCAGGATTTTGCAGAAATACGAAGCTACATTCTGGCGACCGCGATTGCTCATCCAGCCAGTATTTTTCAGCTCAAGCATATTTGCATTCACGAAATCGGAATCCGTTTCTCCGTCCTTCCATTTTTGAATCAATGCTTTATTGTTTTCAACGAAATATTTTTGTTGATTGATTCCGTTTTTCCAAAAAATCAAATCTTTGTACTGTAAGGAAATATATCTGAAAAAATCCCGCCAAAGCAATTCAAAAATCAACCAATACGTTGAATCATTTGTTCCGAATTCTTCCTCATATTTTTTTATTTCGTGGTAAATGGTTACCGCAGAAAGACTTCCATCCGACAGCCAAGCCGAAAATTTTGAACTGTAATCTGTTCCTACCAAACCGTTTCGGGTTTGTTTGTATTGACTCAGATTCTGTGTTTTCGAGAAATAATAATGCAATCTGTTTAAAGCTTTATTTTCTCCGCCCGAAAAAGGAAAAGCTGTTCTTTCATCCGTTTCAAAATCTTCAAAACCCAACGATTTCAATGAAATGGTATCGCTTTTAAAATGAATTTCCAATTTATTGTACACCAAGTCTTCCGATTCAAATTCAAGGCGAATCAGCAGATTTTTTTCAATTTTCTGCCGGAACGTAGTAAAAATCATCGGAATTTTATCCAAAGTTTTAAAAACAAAAAGCGGATGAACCAAAAATTGTGAATACGATTTTTCCCAAATGGCAGTTGGAACTACACTTCGGATTTTAGTCTGAACATCGGTTTCTTCCTTCGTCCATTCTTCCTGACAGAAAATCTTCACAATTTCAAATTCCTCAGAAATTTCTTTAAAAACGTCTTCCGTTTTGCCGTATCTGACTGAAAAAGGAATCTTCTGTTTCGCTAAATTATGTCTTAAATTTTCTACACTTTCCACCAGAAATTTCGCGCGGTATTTTCCGATTTTTCTGAAACCGAATTGTTTTTGAGCAAAAAATTCAGCATCAAAAACGTACACTGCAAGAACAGGTAAATCTTCCTGCATCGCTTTGTATAAGGATTCTGAATCTCTCGTTCTCAAATCTTTGGTGAACCAGAGGATGTTGATTTTTTGTTTTTCCGGCATCTTTCGCTGCAATATTTTACTTCGTCCCAGTTTTTCTTCCACTTTTTCCGCCAGTTGAAGGACAGTCCGCAGACTTCACAGATTTTTGAGGCTAATCCTGAAGGCATATTTTTATTAAATTTTAGTAGTAGCTCAATTTCTATTTGGTTAAAGTTTTAATTTTGATTGTCATTAAATATCTTTAATTAACAGGTCGCTCCTACGGAGCTTCCTTTTTACGGCTCTCTACTTTCTATTAACAGTGCATTCCTACGGAATATTATAATGCTCCGATAGGAGTTAACTGTTAATAGCTAACGTTTTTATAAGATGAGAGCTCCGTAGGAGCGACCTCTTAATGATTTATTTATTCCAACAAAATTATTTTCAAACCTTTTTTGCTCTTTGAATATTTAGAATTCATCAAAAATCTGTTGTGACTTTTAATGATCTTTCTGTGATTAAATATCACTTACAATAATTTTTAAAATTATTAATTGCCACATCTTTCGCTTTCAGATCGTGCATCATATTATACAATCCGAAAAATGTTCTGTTCAGGTAAATAAAATGTCGGGAACCGCGGTTGGTATTCATTCCTTTCATATCACTTGCTTTCGCATATTTCTGTCCCAGATCGGCAATTTCCTGAAAGAACGACTCATCTGAAAAATCAAATTTTTCCTGATTAAATGGTCTCGTAAACAATTCAAGCAATTCATAGAAAAGTTTAGCAAAAAACTCTTTTTCCTGTGGTGAATCATCTTCACGAAGAATTTCCAACGTGAATAATTTCTCACGGAAAATCTCAGGATTCTTCAGATTTTCCTCTTTTGCCAGCTCAAAATAAGGAATATAAAAATCCTCTGGAATTTCCTTGATACAGCCAAAATCAATAACCAATAATTCATTGTTTTTCGAAATCAGGAAATTTCCCGGATGCGGGTCGGCGTGAACTTTTTTTAGGATATGCATCTGATACATATAAAAATCCCAAAGCGTCTGTCCGATTTTATTTAAATCCTCCTGCAAATTCTGTTTTTTGGTAAACTCTGAGAAATGAATTCCCGACATCCAGTCCATTGTAATGATCTTTTCACACGAAAATTGCGGATAATAATGGGGAAATTTCACATTCGGAAGATGACTGCATTCTTCTGCAAAATGCTGACTGCGTTTGAGTTCGAGATTGTAATCAGTTTCTTCAAACAGTTTGTCTTCCACCTCCTGAAAATAAGATTCCGAACCTTCTTTTTTGATGTTAAACATCTTCATCGCAATCGGTTTTACCATTTTAAGGTCGCTCGAAATACTTTCTCTTACACCGGGATATTGTATTTTCACAGCCAGTTTTTTGCCATCCTTTTTCGCCGTATGAACCTGTCCGATACTCGCAGCATTAACCGATTCGGCGGAAAATTCATCAAAAATATCTTCCGGATTTTTCCCGAAATATTTTCTGAATGTTTTCTTCACCAAAGCACCCGACAAAGGAGGAACCGAAAACTGCGAAAGCGAGAATTTTTCCACATATTCCACCGGAAGAATATTTTTTTCCATACTCAGCATTTGGGCGACTTTCAGCGCAGAACCTTTCAATTCTTTTAACGAATCGTAAATGTCCGTTGCATTGTCCTCGTTCAGGATTTTTCGGGCTTCTTCTTCATCTTTCGTGATTTTATTTCCGTAATATTTCAGGTAATTGACACCTACTTTCGCTCCCGCTTTGAGCAGGCTGCTTGTCCGTTCTAATTTTCCTGTAGGAATTTTATCTAATGTTTTCATTTTTAAATTTTGTTTGTCAATGTTTTAACGCAATGTCCGCAATGGTTTTAATTGCTAATTGTTTTTAAGTTCGCAAGGGTGCTTCGACAAGCTCAGCATTAACATTTATTAAGCTTCTTTGGGAGCTTTATCTGCGTAGAAAAGGATATATTTCCATTTTGGGGCACTCCGTAGGAGTGCTATCCTAATTCATCTTATATTTTTAAGATGGAACTCCTATGGAGTTCTCTTCAACACGATTATTCGTAATTTCTTTTCAGCTTTTACTCAAACACTTCGACAGGCTCAATGTGACATCGCTAATAATAACTGCTTAACTATACAATGTCAGGCATAGTTTGTCGAAGCCTTTTTTTTTATTTCTCGCAGCCGAAGAGCCTCATTCTTTTACATTTAATTTTTGAATCGGCGAATCTCTCAGCCAGACCTGAGTGGACTCTTCGACAAGCTCAGAGTGACAAAAGCGGAAATCCTTCGACAGCCTCAGGATAACTTAGGCGGAAATAGCTGTCCAATTATATTCTTTTTTTAGGTTTTCCGAGGTCAGGATTATTAATAAGTTCTATAGCTTTAGAAATTTGTCTGTCAAAACCTTTTATTTTTTTGATTTGGATAAGGATGCTCCTTTTCCTTCCATCTGTCAGTTCATTAAATTTTTCTTTCAGTATCTCATCTTGTTCCATTAAAATCTGCACTGTTTCAGGGATATCTATGCCCAATGGATTTGGATCTTCTATGATTTTATAGTAAATCTTATCTCCGGATTTTTTGTCAATTATGTTCATGTTTTTGGAAGAAATGATGATGAAAAAATTACCGTCCCCGTAATGATTCAAACCACATTGAAAAGAAATTTTATGTTCCAATTGGCAGATAAGTCTTGTTTTATTTTGATTTCTTAGTTGCTTTACACTTTCTGAGTCTACCTTCAGGATAAAATAACCACCTTTTCTTTTTTCGAGTTGTTCGACAATTTGTTCTCCATTCATAACTTTCATTCCCAAAATTTTTGCTTGTTAGATTTTAGCTTTAAACTTTTCCTTCCACAGAAATTTTCCGAGGTCGAAAACCTTTCTTAACGGTTCATTATCCATTAATTCAAAACCGGTGTCAATGGTTTTTTCGATGAAAATATCCGTTTTTTCAAAATCGGGAGAAGTGTCTTTTTTCCAAAAATCAATGGCGGAAACCAAATGGAGCCAAAGTGCTTCCTGTCTCGATTTTTCATTGAATTTTCGGATGTCTTCCTTCGCTTTTTCAATCATTTCCCATTCGTTAAAATCGAGCGTATTGACAAATTGTTTGTGGGTTTCCCTAAGATTCTGAAGCGTTTTTATATTGTGAATTTTATTACTTCCTAAAATAGATAATACCAAAGAACGGTTCATCGTCATATTTTCAAAGAAAATGTAATAGACATTCAGTAGTTTTTCCTTGGTTGTCACTTCGCTCGAAGAATTAACTTCCGAAGCGAGTTCCAGAGATTTTGTAAAAAGATGATTCAGGATTTCTCTTTCAATCTGCTCGAATCCTGAGAAATAATGATAAAATTCTTTCTCTTCAAAATTGTTTTCTTTAGCAAAAAGATAAACATTTTTTGGTTTTTCTCCATGATTCAAAAGATAGTCTCCGTATAATTCAAATATTTTTTCCTGCGTGATATTGGCTTGTTCTTGCATAATAGAATTTATTTATTGACAAATTTAGTAAATATATTTACAATTAATTAAAATAAAGTATAAATTTGTACTATATAAACCATTTAATTTTTGAATTATGTTGACAATACAGGCACAATCGAATATACCTACAGATTTTGGGATGTTTACTGTTTATGCGTTCTCAGAGCACGAAGAAGACTGGAATCCGCACTTGGTTTGGGTGGCAGAAAATACAGATTTTAGTAAAACGGTAAACGTGCGTTTTCATTCGGAATGCATTACAGGTGAAATTTTTCATTCTAAAAAGTGCGAATGCGGACAGCAGTTGGACTCTGCAATGAAGTATATGTCGGAAAACGGCGGAATGATTATTTATCTTCGTCAGGAAGGTCGTAATATCGGAATAATCAATAAGTTAAGAGCGTATGCACTCCAGGAAAGAGGTTTTGATACGGTGGAAGCGAATTTAAAATTAGGTTTGCCCGCAGATGGAAGAAATTTTGATGTGGCAGTTGAAATGCTGAAGATTCTGAATGTGAAAGAAATTAATTTGCTGACCAATAATCCGGATAAACTTAAGTCTTTAGTAGACAGCGGAATTATACTCAATCAAAGAGTTCCTTTGGAAATAGAATCGAATGAAGTGAATGAAAGTTATCTTTCAAAAAAGAAAGATTATTTCGGACATCTCTTAGAAAAGGCATAATTTTCTCATTTGCTGATAAAATAATTTCACACACCAAATTCAAATCTTATGCAAAAAATTCTGCTTACCGGAGCTACCGGGTATATCGGAAAACGAATGATTAACGTAATTGCTGCACAAGGTTATCAGGTAATCTGTTGTTGCAGGGATAAAAACCGATTTTCCAAAAGTGTGGATATTGATGATGCACAGATTGAAGTGGTGGAAGTGGATTTTCTGAAACCCGAAACGCTGGAAAATATTCCAAAGGATATTTCGGGAGCGTATTATCTGATGCATTCCATGAGCAACAGCAACGATTATGCAGAAATTGAAAGACAATGCGCCATTAATTTTTCAAATTATATTGAAAAAACTGATTGCAAACACATCATTTATCTTTCGGGTTTGGCGAATGAAAAAGAATTATCACAACACTTAAGTTCAAGATTTGAAGTTGAAAAAATCCTGATGAAATGTAAAGTTCCGGCAACAGTTTTAAGAGCGGGAATTATCATTGGTTCAGGAAGTGCATCGTTCGAAATCATCAGAGATCTGGTTGAAAAATTACCGGTGATGGTAGCTCCGAAATGGCTCCACACAAAATGTCAGCCAATTGGAATTGCCAATGTTCTGGATTTTCTGATTTTTACTTTATTTAAAGAACAGGCCTATCACAAAAATTTTGATATCGGATGCGATAATGTATTGACGTATAAAGAAATGCTTCTGGAGTTTGCCAAAATAAGAGGACTGAAAAGAAAGATTTTCACAGTTCCTGTAATGACTCCGAAATTGTCTTCATACTGGCTGTACTTTATTACTTCTACATCCTATAATTTAGCTTCTGCATTAGTGGGAAGTATGAAGATTGAAGTTATCTGCAGACCTGAAAGTCTTGCGGAAATCAAGGAGATTACAGGTGTTGAGCCATTCCCTTATAAAGAAGCGTTGAAAAGAACTTTGGCTAAAATTCAGGATAATGAAATTGCTTCGAGCTGGAAAGACAGCTTTATCAGCAGCAGAAGCGATTCCAGCCTGAAAGATTATCTTGATGTTCCGAAATACGGCTGTTTTGTAGATTTAAGAACTGAAGAATATGACGATCGTGAAAAATGCCTTGATAGGGTTTTTTCTTTGGGTGGATCAAACGGTTGGTACGGTCAAAGTCTCTGGAAAGTTCGCGGATTTATGGATTTATTGGTTGGCGGACCTGGATTAAGACGTGGAAGAACGCATCCTGATAAACTGCATGAAGGAGATGCATTAGATTTCTGGCGTGTTTTGTATGCCAACAAAGAAGAAGGAAAATTAATACTTTTCGCTGAAATGAAACTTCCCGGAGAAGCCTGGTTAATGTTTAAAGTCTACAAAGGAAAGCTGTGGCAAAAAGCAGTTTTCCGACCTCACGGATTATCCGGAAGATTATACTGGTATTCCGTTTTACCATTTCATGGGATTATTTTTAAAGGGATGGTGAGAAGTTTGGCGGGAAAAATTTCTTGATTCTAAATAATAAAAGCTGAAATAAAAAAATAGTCCTGAAAACTCAGGACTATCGGATAAAATTATTTCTCTTTACTTTACTATGATTCTTTTTGTAAATCCTTCATCTGTTTTGATGATATAAACACCTGTGGATAATTTAGAAGTGTCAATCGTTAAAGCATTTTTTTCTTTTGACATCAGTTTTCCTGACATATCATACATTTCGTAGTCCTGTTTTCTGTTGAAATAAACTAAATTTCCTTTGATTACTGGATTTGGGAATACATTAAAAGTTGCTTTTTCAGCTTTTACTTCTCCTGTTGACAAAGTTGGAGGTAGGGTTACTTCGTACATAGAAAGCGTACCACTAATCTCATTGGCAACTATTACATAGGCTTTCCCAGTGTTGGTATCGGCTGACGAAATGAAAGTAATTCCTTCAGGACCATTATCACCGCCATACGCAGAAGTCATTCTGGGATTTTTATAATCTGTAAATGTAACATTGTTGGGATCGGTAACATTATAAACCATCACACCACCTGTTCTTTCAAGAGTAATGAATGCATAGGTTTGCCCATTGATTGTTCCAAGCGTTATGCCTTCAGGTTCAGGTCCTTTAGCCCGGCTTCTGTTTTTGAGTGCATTGCTCTCGTGATCAGCATTGAATATTGAAGGAGAACTGGCTGCAATATATCTTTCAAAGCTGTCTCCGCTGTCATAAATAAGCTGTCTGGTATCAGCGTTGAAAATTGAAAAAGATCTGGCTCCCAATGCGTTAATTTCTTCAAATTCGGCATCTGCATCAGTGTTTCCGTTAACATTGGTTACCCTGAATCTGCCTAAATTATGTGAAGCTTTCAGAATTGAGGAGTTGGGAAAAACTGTAGTATCTAATGTATATCCGTTAGCTCCTACTGTAGTTCTTTCGCTGAATCCTGAAATATCCCTTTCGTCTCCTTCATTGGCAGTTACAAGATAATTGGTGTTTCCAATCTTGAAATTTGACATTGCATCGGGTATGTAATAAGCTTTTACCGGCCAGTTGGCAATAAGAATCTCTCCGTTGTTGTCTGAAGCGTCAAAGCCGTTTCCAGGAATGCTCATGTCTTTCTTTCCCAATCCCCAAATATTTCCTAAGGTTTTCGTAACAAGATTTACTTCAATAATGGCATTGTTTTCCTGACAGGCAACCCAAGCCTTCTGGCTGTCTGCACTTACGGTAATGTATTCCGGTTCCAGATCCTGTGCCATTGTACTGGTCGTTTTTACCTTTCTCACTCCGGAAGCAGCCAGTGAGGTTTCCTGACCATTGAAAGTGGCTAACGAAAGGGTCGTTACATCAGACTGCGTTAAACCGGCAATTCCTCCGGAAATATCAATTATACTTACGGATCCTTCAGGGTCGACAGTATAAGCTTCATTGGGTTCACCTTCATTAGCCGTCAAAACTTTGGTGCCGTCTGGTGTAAAAGTAATCATATCAGGTAAAACACCTACGCTGACTTGTTTCAGGAAATTTCCATTAATGTCAAAAAAAACGACAGAGCCATTCTGCTGTGCATTGGCAGCATTAGGTGATGCTACCGCAATAATTCCGTTTTTCACGGCAATGCTGGTAATTCCGCCGTACGGAACCATGTTTACCGTACTGATTACAGAAGGAGCCAGAGGATTTGCGAAATTAATAATATCAAAAACATCTGTCAATGAGCTTATGGTGAAAAGTCTCTGGCTTGCAGGATCATGAACTACAATTTCAGTAGAGCTGTTATTGCTTCCGGAGGGATCAAAACTTCCGATATAGTTAAGCTGGATTTGATGTGACGGAACAGGAGCAGGCTTGTCATTATCAACAATGTAAACTGTTGCTGAATTTTCACCTGTGATAGTTGCCCCTACAGGATTTTCGAGACTCAAAACAAAATATTCAGCCTGCTGTTCTTCAAGATTATCATCAATAATCGGGATATTCACAGTATAACTCGTGGTAGAAGGTGTAATGTTGATAGTCTGGTTACTGAATGTGAAATCACTGCTGTTTGCTGTACTGAATGGTGCAGGCTTTACCACAAGATTGACTGATGAAGCTGAAGGATTGGTAATATTTATTTTGAAAGCTAAATTTCCTCCATTTTCATTTATTTTAATAAAATTTTTATCTAAAGAAATGCTTGTTCCTGCGGTAGTAAAAATACTGGAAGTTGTTGTAGTAACTGCGTTATCGCTAAAATCTTCCACCAGATTAGGTTTTAAAGCTAAATAATAAGTCTGATTAGGAACCAAACCTCCTGTGGGAATCACGGTAATCTGATTATTGGCAAAGGTGGTCGTAAAAGGTACTGCCATTCCGGATGAGCTTCCAACTTTCAGTTCTACCAAATTTTGTGCATTGGAACTGGTGATAGCAGAATTATCAACCAGTCTTACAGCTTCATTGAATGTAATGGTAGGATTTACATTTATTAAAACATTATTCACATTATTTGCAGGCAAATAAGTAACTGAAGGTGGAGTAGTATCTACTCCTCCAATAGCGGTTGCATCTACCGTGAAATTATCAAATCTGTTGTTACCCACATTTCCTCCTGAACCGGTAGCAAACTCAACTTTTAATTTGAAATTTGGATTGTTGGCAACACCTGCTACGGCAGAAAGATCAAATGTGATCAGTTGTGGGTTGACATCCTGAGGAGACACGATCTGATAAGGAATAAAATTGGTTCCGTCTAATGAATAAGACCAATTTTGTGTTCCTGCTCCAGATCCTGATCTTCTTGTTGTGAATTTTACGATTACGTTGTTGTAACCCGTTGTTGGCAAAGAAAACTGAATATTTCCGTTGATAGGATAATTATACCTCAGATGAGTTCCTGAAGGATCTGAGTTTCTTGCGTTAAGATTCTGGATGTTAAAATTCTGTCCCGTTCCTCCTGCAAAATCTATAAAGGTATCTGTGCTTCCTGTTCCTGTTGAGCTGGCTAGGATAGAACCATTTAAAAGTGTTGAGGTAGGTTCTGTGATAGAAGCAACAGAAGAGTTGTTATTGAAATTCCAGTAATGAATAAGAGTCTGACCAAACATAACGCCGTGAAATAGTGCGGCAACAGGCAACAAACTCCTTAGAAGGTACTTATTCTTCATTTTTTAATTTATTTAGATTCCAGCAAAAATGAAGATTGTAAGTTGTGATATCTTTAATTTAATTTTAAATGATTTTTAATAATAATTGTGAATTTTTGATTTTATTTAAATATTTGTTAATAAGACGAGAGATTTCAAAGAACCAAAGAAGCATTCACGTTAAAATAATTTAACATGAATAAAGGCAGATCATCATACGGAAATATTATTCTAATGATTTTGAATGGCTTACTTTGTTGTAAATATGGTGAATAAGCCCGTCTGCAACAGATATTTTAGGAACAAAAATTTTGGTGATTTCTGACCAGGTCATGACATTGTTGTAAATTTTGAGAGCGTGCACCAAAACGTCGGCTCTGTCTTGCCTGAAACCATATTTTGTCATTCTTTCTTCCACCGTAAGCTCATTAAACTCTTTATAAACTTTTTTAAGATGAGCCGAAGAAATTGGTCTGCCGTCTTTTGTTTTGCTCATTGAGAAAACCTTATTGATATTTCCGCCGGATCCAATAGCAACAATGGGTTTTTTGCTGGAAATATTTTTCTTTATTTCCTCTTTCATTTCTTTCCAGTTACTCTCTGTAACCAGATTATTAAGCAGTCTTATGGTTCCGATATTGAAAGATCTCTCGTAAATCATCTTACCGTTTTCGTAAAAAGTAAGTTCTGTGGAGCCACCGCCAACATCAACATACAGATACGCAAAGTTTTTATCAAGTCCTTCTGCCACATGGTTTTCATAGATTAGTGTAGCTTCTTCATCACCAGAAATAATTTCAATATCTATTTCTGAGGTCTGCTTTACCTGTTGTATAATTTCCTGACCATTGGCTGCATCACGCATTGCACTGGTTGCACAGGCTCGGTAATGATCTACTTTATAAATTCGCATAAGATCACTGAAAATCTTCATCGAATCAATGACCATTTTTTTTCTTTCATCACCAATTTTTCCGATGGTGAAAACATCCATTCCCAATCTCAAAGGAATTCTAAGCAGATTAAGTTTAATAAACTCAGGTTTACCGTTCTGAATTTTCACTTCATTGATTAAAAGTCTGGCTGCATTACTTCCTATGTCTATCGCTGCAATGATCATATCTGATGATGAATTTTATTGGAAATTTTAAATATTGCACAAATATAGGATAAATGGTGAAAAGATTATTGCCATGACATTCTTTAAAATGAGTTGATTGCATAAAAAATCCCCAAGCTTTCACTCGGGGATCTATCTTTAATAAGTTTTTAAACTTCTTATTTCACTTCTTCGAAGTCTGCATCCTGTACATCTTCTGCACCTCCTGCATTCTGTGCTCCTGCATCAGCTCCTGGTTGTTGACCTGCTGCATATAATTCTTCTGAAGCTGCCATCCATGCTGCGTCCAAAGCTTCTGTTTTAGCTTTTACATCGTCTGCATTTTTAGCTTCAAAAGCGGTTTTCAATTCTCCGTGAGCAGTTTCGATGGCTGCTTTTTTATCCGCAGATAATTTCTCACCAAACTCTTTCAATTGCTTTTCAGTCTGGAAGATCAATCCGTCTGCTTTATTGAAGATTTCAACTTCTTCTTTTTTCTTAGCATCGGCAGAAGCATTTTCCTGAGCTTCTTTTTTCATTCTTTCGATTTCTTCGTCTGAAAGACCTGAAGAAGCCTGAATTTTGATAGACTGCTCTTTACCGGTTCCTTTATCTTTAGCAGAAACACTTAAGATACCGTTTGCGTCAATATCGAATGTTACTTCGATCTGAGGAACTCCTCTTGGCGCAGGTGGAATATCGGTAAGGTCGAATCTACCGATTTCCTTGTTATCGTTAAACATTGGTCTTTCACCCTGTCCAACTCTGATGCTTACAGCCGGCTGGTTATCAGAAGCTGTAGAGAATACCTCAGATTTTTTAGTTGGGATCGTAGTATTCGCTTCAATTAATTTTGTGAATACAGAACCCATTGTTTCAATACCTAAAGAAAGTGGAGTAACATCTAATAAAAGAACATCTTTTACATCACCTGTCAATACACCTCCCTGAATGGCTGCACCAATCGCTACAACTTCATCCGGGTTAACTCCTTTAGAAGGTTTTTTACCAAAGAATTTCTCAACTTCTTCCTGAATGATCGGGATTCTTGTAGAACCTCCTACCAAGATTACTTCGTCGATATCTGAAGTAGATAAACCTGCATCTTTCAAAGCTTTAGCAACCGGCTCCATAGATCTTCTTACCAAATCTGCAGATAACTGCTCGAATTTAGCTTTCGTTAAAGTCTTCACCAAGTGTTTTGGACCTGTAGCCGTAGCTGTAATATATGGAAGGTTGATTTCGGTCTGTGGAGAAGAAGATAACTCAATTTTTGCTTTTTCAGCCGCTTCCTTCAATCTTTGTAATGCGATGGCATCAGATTTTAGATCTACACCTTCTTCAGATTTGAATTCATCTGCCATCCAATTGATGATTACATCATCAAAATCATCACCTCCTAAATGTGTATCTCCGTTTGTAGACAATACTTCAAATACACCGTCTCCCAAATCAAGGATAGAAATATCGAAAGTACCTCCACCAAGGTCATATACCGCAATCTTCTGGTCTTTGTGGTTTTTATCCAAACCGTAAGCCAACGCAGCAGCAGTTGGTTCGTTGATGATTCTTTCTACTTTAAGACCTGCGATTTCACCCGCTTCTTTAGTAGCCTGTCTCTGCGCATCGTTGAAGTATGCAGGAACAGTAATCACCGCTCTTGTAACTTCCTGACCAAGATAATCTTCCGCTGTTTTCTTCATTTTCTGAAGCGTCATTGCAGAAATTTCCTGTGGTGTATATTCTCTGTCGTCGATTTTTACTTTTACCGTATCGTTTGGTCCCGCAACTACTTCGTAAGGCACTCTTGAAATTTCTTTCGCATCTTCTTTAAAGTGAGTTCCGATGAATCTTTTAATTGAATATACGGTTTTCTTTGGGTTGGTTACCGCCTGTCTTTTTGCAGGATCTCCTACTTTTCTTTCGCCATCTTCTGTGAATGCTACAATAGAGGGTGTTGTTCTTTTACCTTCTGCGTTAGGAATAACAACAGGGTCTTTACCCTCCATTACAGCAACACAAGAGTTGGTTGTTCCTAAGTCAATTCCAATTATTTTACTCATAATATTTTATATTTTTTTCTAAATTTAAATTTAATTTACACTCACATTTTCTCAATTTCTATACCATTCATTTTTTTGTGACAAATTGACATATTAATTTAAAACAGCTTCATAGAATAATTCCGGAACAGTACATGACGTTTGAATATCACAGCATTTTTGCTGTAAAATCAAAAGATGAATACCAATGGTGATTTATAAAAAAAGGATTATTATCAATTTATTGATTTTGAAATTGAAGCTGGTACCGTACTTGTACTATTACAAAACCTTTCACAATTTATACCGATATGAAAAAATATAATCTCACTATTGTTGTATTTTTATTCAGCCAATTTCTTTTTCATGCTCAAAAACTAAGGTCTCCGGACGGGAAACTGGAGATGACTTTTACGATTACAGAAGGAATTCCATTTTATAATCTGAAATATAGAGGGGATCTTGTAATTGAAGATTCAAAATTAGGATTAAGAATATTTGACGACACATATGTACATTTTGCTTCGGAACAGGAAAAAGCAACAGATGACAATTGGGATCTCAATCGTGGTTTCATTAAATTGTCAGACAAAAGAGATGAAAAAAATGAAGAATGGCAGCCGATTCTCGGAGAAAAAAAATCGTATAACAATCATTACAATGAGCTGAGCGTGACATTGCATCAGTCATCTTCCGACAGAAATATGATGATACGATTTCGACTGTTTAATGATGGTTTAGGGTTCAGATATGAATTTCCTTATCAGAGAAATTTTGAGCATTTCAGAATTAAGGAAGAAGATACTGAGTTTGATTTTCCTTCAGACATGAAAGCATGGTGGATTGTTGCAGATTACGATTCACAGGAATATCAGCCGCAAACGACATTAATTTCTGAAATTCCCGGACGATGGGATAAAGCTTATGACAAACATTCATCACAAACTTTAGTGAAAAATGCTGTTCAGTCGCCACTGCTTTTAAAAAAAGAAGGAAAAAATACACTGTATGTCAATGTGGCGGAAGCTGCTGTCCTGAATTATCCTGCTTCTCATTTGGAAGTGGATGCAGAGCATTATAAATTTAAAACCCATCTTACTCCTAACAAACTGGGCATTAAGGCGTATCTTCAGACACCATCTGTTACACCATGGCGAACCATTATTGTATCTGATCAAGCCGCACAAATTTTAGATTCTAAACTTTTATTCAATCTTAATGAGCCTACGAAGTATAAAGACACCTCTTACATTCATCCTACAAAGTATATGGGAGTTTGGTGGGAAATGATCATCGGAAAATCAAAATGGGCTTACTCTACTAATACAAGCGTAAATTTGAACCAAACTGATTTTTCTAAACTTTCGCCCAACGGAAAACATGGTGCAAATAACGAAAAAGTGAAAGAATATATTGACTTTGCATCAGAAAACGGTTTTAACGGTCTGTTGATAGAAGGATGGAATATAGGATGGGAAGACTGGATGGGTCATGATAAAGAATTTGTTTTTGATTTTATTACGCCTTATCCTGATTTTGATATTACAATGCTGAACGAATACGCACATTCTAAAGGAATAAAACTTATTATGCATCATGAAACGTCTGCCTCAGCAACCAACTATGAACGTTGGGCGGATGAAGCTTTTAGGCTGATGAATAAATATGGTTATGAGTCCGTTAAAACAGGCTATGTGGGTGACATTATTCCCAGAAGTGAACATCACTATTCGCAATGGACTGTTAACCATTATTATCGAATTGCAGAGAAAGCCCATGAATACAAGATTATGGTTAATTCCCACGAGTCAATAAGACCGGGCGGTGAAAGCAGAACCTATCCCAATTGGATCACCGCCGAAGCCGCAAGAGGAACTGAGCACGAAGCTTTTAAAGGAAATAATCCTGATCAGCAGACTATTCTTCCTTTTACCCGATGGATAGGAGGTTCTATGGATTACACTCCGGGGATTTTCCAGACTAAGCTAGATTATTATTTTCCGGGAGATAAACGATTTGTAAAAACAACTTTAGCTAAACAGCTTGCTTTGTATGTGGTGATGTATATGCCGCTTCAGATGGCTGCAGATTTACCTGAAAATTACAGAAAACATA
>VFQP010002755.1_pt1 | contig 19053 bp, 20 predicted proteins | sample 3512351 | NCBI WGS metagenome assembly VFQP01 (sample SAMN10412372, study PRJNA504923) | tailings metagenome | isolation source: Relicate 1 Philex TSF1 revegetated site | place: Philippines: Tuba, Benguet | collected 2017-08-29
GTTAGCGAAGGCGGATCACGCATTTCACCTATTTTTGCACTTCACTTGAATTTTATGAGCGAGTTAAAAGTTTATAATTCTTACAGCAGACAAAAAGAAGTATTTACCCCGATCACTCCGGGACATGTGGGAATGTATGTGTGCGGACCAACAGTGAGCGGAGAGAGTCATCTCGGTCATGCACGCCCCTACGTAACCTTTGATGTAGTATTTCGCTATCTCAGTTATCTCGGATATAAGGTTCGCTATGTCCGCAATATTACTGATGCAGGACATTTTGAAGAAGAAGGAAAAGAAGCGGAAGACAAGATCTCCAAAAAGGCGATGCTCGAAAGACTGGAGCCGATGGAGCTGGTGCAGAAATACACCAATCTTTTTCATTGGGCAATGGAGCAGTTCAATACACTGCGGCCTTCCATTGAGCCTACAGCTACCGGTCATATCGTTGAACAGATCGGCATGATACAGGAGATCATCAAAGCGGGTTATGCATATGAAGTAAACGGTTCTGTTTATTTCGATGTAAAGAAATATGCGGCGGGTTATGATTATGGTAAACTCAGCGGTCGCGTGATCGATGATCTGCTGGAAACAACCAGAGATCTTGAAGGCCAGGAAGAAAAACGCGACAGAGCGGATTTTGCTTTATGGAAAAACGCTGCGCCGGAACATATCATGCGCTGGCAAAGTCCGTGGGGCGTTGGTTTTCCCGGCTGGCACATCGAGTGCTCGGCTATGGCGACAAAATACCTGGGTAGCAAGTTTGATATTCATGGTGGTGGCATGGATCTGATGTTCCCTCACCATGAAAGCGAGATCGCACAAAGCACGATCTGCAATCATGAAGCACCTGTCCGCTACTGGATCCATAATAACATGATCACCATCAACGGAAAGAAGATGGGAAAAAGTTATGGCAACCAGATCTCGCTTACGCAAATGTTCAGTGGTGATAATCCTATTCTTGAAAAGGCTTATCACCCAATGGTCATCCGTTTCTTCATTCTGCAAACGCATTACCGCAGTACGCTTGATTTTGGCAATGAAGCGTTACAGGCATCCGAGAAGGGGTTGAAAAGATTGTGGGAAGCTTACGAACAGCTAAAAAAACTGAACTGGGAAAATACCGCACCAGTTAATGAAGAACTTGATCAGAAAGTAGTGAAACTGGTTTCAGAATTTGATGTGTTCATGAATGATGATTTCAGCACAGCGAAAGTACTGGCCAATATGTTCGACCTGGTAAGTACGATCAATTCCATGAAAGATAAAGCGATCGCTGTTTCTTCTATTTCAAAAGAAACATTTGATCTGCTGCAAAAACAGTTTTCTGTTTATATCGAACAGATCCTTGGACTGAAAAGCGTTACCGAGGCAGACAACAACAAGCTCCAGGGCATTATGCAGTTGCTGATTGACATAAGGAAGGATGCAAAAGGCAAGAAGGATTTTGTTACTTCTGATATGATCAGAAACCAACTGGCGAAACTGGGGATTTCACTGAAGGATGAGAAAGGGGGTGAAATGTCCTGGACAATTGAATAATATACAAAACCCCAATTTATACAGGGTATTACCAAAATTCATACTCTCTTCCCGCCTTAACGGTTTATTTTTTACCGGGCGGGAAGAGAGTCATAAAGAAGCACGTTATTTTTTCTTCTTCGTATTTAGCCTTCCCATCACTTTACGGAACAGCGTTTTAATGTGATCGATCTCCTGTTGATGAGAAGTGAGTTTTCTTGTACCGAAGTATAAGGTATTGGTAGATCTTTCGTAGCCATCCCAGAGCAATTGGATCTGTCCGTTTTCTATTTCACTGAAGCAAAAAAAATCAGGTATTACCGCCAGGCCTGTTCCTCCGCTCAAACAACGTACGATCGAATTCAGATTTGGTACAATGTAGTTCGGCCGGAAGGCAGGCTTCTTTCCAAAATTGTGATTCCAGAAATGAAACAGATGTTCCATGTCTCCGGTGGTGCCATACCATTTCTGTTGCTTTAGCCACTCTTCAAGTTGTGATTTATTCTTTGCTTTCAATACTTTTTTAAAAGCATTGGCGTCTACATCTTTTCCTCCAACAAGAACGATCGTTTCTGATGAAAAGGCTTCATGTTCGATCGCATCTGAAATTCCTTTTTTGGGAGTAATGATGAGGTCGAGAATTCCTTTCTCCAGTTGATCCAGCATTTCAGGATATTCACCAAAGCTGATGATTAGGTTGAACGGTAATGACGAAACATATTGCTCCAGTGTGATCTGAAATGTTTCAAAACACATTCCGACACTGATAGTAGGCGTATGCTTTTCAATCGCCCGCTGAAAATTCTTTTCTACATCTTCCAGTTTTGACAGGGGCTCAGCAACGGCGTTGAACAAAACCTTTCCTCTTTCGGTGGCGATCATCTTACGCCCGGTCCGGTCGAACAACTTGTAACCTACATAGGCTTCAAGGGAACCTAAATGCAGGCTCACTCCGGGTTGTGATATAAACAAGGCCTCCGCAGCACCCGTTAATGTCCCCGTTTTATAGATGGCTTTGAACGTGCGGTACCATTCCAGATTGACCATACACTTATCAGTTTAATGATACAAAGGTATAAATCATCTTATTTCTATGATACATTATGCCTGTCTAATTTTGTCCTCGTAATAAACTGAAGCAAATGAAAAAGATATTTATAATCAATGGAGGCCAGCCTTTTGGGCACTCCGGCGGACGATATAATAATACAGTTGCCAATGAGACGCAGGTGTTCTTTAACAGCCGGGAAGGAGTGGAAGTCAGACAAACGAATATAGCCGATGGCTATGACCCGGTTGCAGAGGTGGAGAAGTTTGTATGGGCTGACGTAATTATTTATCACACGCCCATCTGGTGGTTTCAGCTTCCTTTTGGATTCAAGAAATACATTGACGAAGTGTTTACGGCCGGTCATCAGAAAGGTATTTATCATAGTGATGGACGCAAGTCGGAAAATCCGAAGATCAACTACGGTACAGGCGGCATGATGCATGGAAAAAAATATATGCTTACCACAAGCTGGAATGCTCCGGAAACAGCATTCACTCTTCCGGGAGAATTTTTTACTGGGAAAAGTGTTGACGATGGTCCATTGTTTGGCTTTCACCGTATGAATGCATTCACAGGTATGAAACCTTTAACCAGTTTTCACTTTCATGATGTGGAGAAGAATGCAGATGTTATAAAAGATATGGCGCGTTACAGAACACACCTGGAAGAATTATTTGCACCTGAACTTAAAGAATTAGTGGCATGAAGATCTATTTAACCGCCATCGTTAAAACAAAGCCTTCCAGCAAGGAGAAAATGTTATCTGTATTACAGACGATGGTTAAAGAAACACGCAAGGAATCCGCAGCCGAACTCTATCAGCTTCACCAGGATCTTACAGATGAAAATGTGTTTGTGTTTTATGAGATCTGGAAGACTGCGGAGGGACTGGCTGCGCATAATGAACAGCCATATATAAAAGCGTTTGTTGAACTTATTGAAGAGCATTTACAGGAACCACCAGTTATACATCAAACGAAGTTGATTGAATACTGAAATTTTATACTTTAAACGCAACGGTCGTTTACTATGTGGTTGAGGAGTAAATTTTTATCAGTAGGAGAAGGGCGGCAGGTATCGGGTGATCCGATTACTTTATCGCCCTTATCATTTCTCTTTTGCCCCAGGGGCCGACTGGTTTGGTGACCTTAAAGCCAGCTGCTTCCATTGCCCGCCGAACAATTGATTTGCTGCAGTAGGTGACCAGTATTCCGGAAGGTACAAGAGATTCGTATAATCTTGTGAATACTTCTGCCGTCCATAGTTCAGGCTGAGCTGTTGGAGCAAAAGCATCGAAGTAGATCACGTGAAATTTGGCTCGCGAAGAAAACTCAAGGAGGTTGACCTTTTTCTTGTGCAGGGTAAAATCTTGCAGCATTTGTATGTCAGTTTCCCATTCACTATTGTGGAGTTGCTCAAAGTATTTCTGCAGCTCCGGTGCCTGCAATAATTCTGTATAATTCAGTGCGGCTACTTTATCTTGTTCCAGGGGGAAAAGCTCAAGAGCGGTATAAGAGTGGGGAATAGATGCGGATAAGGATTCCCGGATTGTGAGTAATGCGTTCAACCCGGTACCGAATCCCACCTCCAGTATATTCAGCGGTTGATCGGGAAAAACGTCTTTTATGTAATGCAAGCCGGTATTGATGAACACATGCATCGATTCCTGTAAAGCACCATGTATGGAGTGGTACATCACATTCATTTCCGGTATGGATATCGAATGTGACCCGTCTCTCGTAGTAAAGATCTCCCGTTGCATACGGCAAAGTTAGCAAGTCGCCGGTATTGTTGTGTTTCATCTCCGCCATTTCCTTAATTTCACTTATGCATTATATAGAACATCTTTCGAAAGACAGGAAGCTGAAAAAACTGTTTGAAGGAGGTACTACATACCAGCTGAAAAAACGGCGGAACATTCCTATCTATCTCTGCGCTTCCATCATGAGCCAGCAATTGTCTGTAAAAGTCGCTGATGTGATCTATCAGCGTTTTCTGAACCTTTATAGAGGGAAGGAGCCAACACCGCAACAGGTGATTGACACACCGTCGGAAACATTACGTGCGATCGGGCTCAGTAATGCCAAAGTAAGCTATGTAAAAAACGTTGCAATGTTTGCCGTTGAGTCCGGTATGGAGTATAAGCAACTTGCGAAAATGACCGATGAAGAAGTGATCGCTTATCTCACACAGATCAAAGGTGTTGGCCGCTGGACTGTTGAGATGCTGCTGATGTTTGCCCTTGGCCGTGAAGATGTATTTGCGATAGATGATCTTGGTATTCAAAATGCCATGATTGAAATATATAAACTTAGCAGGGAAGACAAGAAGAAATTCAGGGCAGATCTGTTAAAGATCTCTTCCAGATGGGCGCCATACAGAACCTACGCCTGCCGGCACCTGTGGCGCTGGAAAGACAATGCGCCGGAGAAAAAAGGATGACCCGATTATTCAGAATAAACAATACAATACATGTCGCTGAAGATTGAACAGATTGAATTATATAAATTATTCATTCCGCTGAAAGAACCGTTTGTGATCTCGCTTGGACCGATCCATAATGCAGAAAGCGTGATCGTCATCATCCGGACAAACGAAGGCATTACCGGGTTTGGGGAATGCAGTCCATTTATGAGCATTAATGGAGAGAGTGCAGATACGGGAATGGTTGTTGGACAATATTTTGCCAGATTGCTGAAAGGAAAAGATCCGTTGCAGATAGAAGAACATATCGACGCGATGGATAGGCTGATGTATGGAAATGCGAGTATCAAAAGCGCGTTTGATATGGCGTTGTACGACATTGCTTCTCAAAAAGCAGGCCTTCCGCTGTATGCATTTCTTGGAGGCAATACACATAAAACGATCATCACGGATTATACGGTGAGCATCGGTGATCCGGTGAAGATGGCAGAAGATGCGTTAAAGATCAAAGAAGAGGGATATCCCGCCATTAAGATCAAGCTGGGAAAGAATGGAGAAACAGATGTGCAGCGCATTCGCGCAATACGCGAAGCTGTGGGTAATGAAATCCCGCTGCGGATAGATGCCAACCAGGGCTGGGGCGTTGATGAGGCTATTGCAACATTAAGAGCGCTGGAGCCTTACGGCATTCAGCACTGTGAAGAACCGATCGCCCGCTGGAATTTTATGCAACTGCCCTGGGTTCGCCAGGAAAGTCCGATCCCGATCATGAGTGATGAAAGTTGTGGCGATGATCATGACGTGGAAAGACTGATACAGCTTGGCGCCTGTGATTATATGAATATCAAACTGGGAAAATCAGGAGGTATTTTCAAAGCCCTGAAAATGGTGAAGCTGGCGGAAGCGGCAAGGATCCATTTGCAGGTAGGTGCATTTATGGAGTCAAGGCTGGCAATGACGGCTTTTGCGCATTTTTCGCTTTGCAGTCCGGCTATTGAACATTTTGATTTCGATACAGCGCTGATGTTTTCTGAAGATCCTGTGAGCGGCGGAATTGTGTATGAGAAGAATGGGGTGGTGAAAGTGCCGGAAGTGGCGGGTTTGGGCGCAACGATCAGTGAGAGCTGGCTGGGCAAGATGGCGAAAGTTACAGTTTGAGGGAGATGTTTTAGCAGCGTGGCGTAGTTTTTCTCCTTCGCTTCGCTTCGGCAGGTGGTTCCCGCTGATTTCGCTGATTTTGTCAGCTCTTATTATTGAAGTTTTCTCTGATACAGGAAACTTTTCTGATTCGTTTGCGCAGATACGCAGATTATCTGCAATTCAAAAAATCATATCTGCGTATCTGCGCCAACGAATATCAGCAAGTGCAGATATTTAAACGACTTACTAGAGAGTACGGACAAAATCTGCGGAATCAGCGGGAACCAACGCAATACTGTTTTGAATCCCTATTCCGGATCCACCGGTGTATTCAGCACTTTCCACAGCATGTCTTTCAGCTCCGTCAACCCTTTATTGGTCACAGATGAAATGAACAGGTGCGGGATATTCTCCGGGAGTTCTTTTTTGATTGCTGCCGTCAGTTCCTCATCCAGCATGTCGCTTTTACTGATCGCGATCACAAACTGTTTATGAAGCAATTCTGCGTTGTATTGTTCCAGCTCTGATACAAGAATATCAAATTCCTTCCGGTGGTCATTACTATCGGCCGGGATCAGGAACAGGAGGATGGAGTTCCGTTCGATATGACGCAGGAACCTATGGCCGAGGCCTTTTCCTTCCGCTGCGCCTTCGATGATTCCGGGAAGGTCAGCTATGCAGAAACTTTTCCCGTCGCGGTATTCAACCATACCCAGATTAGGGGTAATGGTGGTGAATGCATAGTCAGCGATCTTCGGTTTTGCTGCTGTGATCACAGACAGCAGGGTTGATTTACCGGCATTGGGAAAGCCTACAAGTCCCACGTCTGCCAGCACTTTCAGTTCTAACACCTTCCAACCTTCAAGCCCAGGCAGGCCTGGTTGTGCATATTCAGGGGCCTGGTTGGTTGGCGTAGCGAAATTGCTGTTTCCCAGTCCGCCTTTTCCGCCCGGCATCCAGATCACTTCCTGTCCGTCGTTGAGGATCTCCACTTCCTGTTCGCCCGTTTCCTCGTCCCTTGCGATCGTACCCAGCGGTACTTCGATCACGATATCCTTTCCAAAACGCCCGGTTTTATTATTATCTCCGCCACCTTCTCCGTTCTCTGCCAGTACGTTCTTGAAATAGCGCAGGTGCAGGAGGGTCCAGAGGTTGCGGTTGCCTTTCAATATGATATGGGCACCTCTTCCTCCATCTCCGCCATCGGGACCGCCCAGGGCCGTCAGTTTATTGCGCATAAAATGCTTCTTTCCCGGTCCACCATGTCCGCTACGGCAGAAAATGCGTATCTGGTCAACAAAATTGCTCTTCTCCAATGTCAAAAAATTTGAATGTGCGAAGATACGGAGAATCGGTGTCCGTTGACCGTTCACCGTTGTCCGTTGTCCGGAGGGAGGACGTCAAACAGTTTGTCTTACCCGTCTTCACTGGCGAACTTCAGTAAGCTGCGCCTGTGTTCCCTTCGGACAACGGACAACGGCTTACGGACAACGATTTCACCACTTCCCCTTTCCGGGGGTGAATATTCCACAGAAAAGCACTTCACTCTCCGCGTCTATGGCGTGAATGGGTGCGGCACGGTTTTTTTAAATAGTAGTGCATGGACGTTAAAGTCAAAATAGAAAAAAAGCCTTATTTAAGGGTAGTGAGAACTCCCGAAACCGAACCGGCTGAACGGATGAAAATTCAAACTAAACCGCAAAGCCCTGGAAACATCGTTATGCCTGTTCAACCGGTGAGGTATATTAAGGCGAAGAAACATGATTGTTTATAACCTTAAATTATTTGTTATGTTACGTTGGACTGTAGTATTTCTGATCATTGCCATTGTTGCAGCAATTTTTGGATTCGGTGGAATCGCAGCTGGTGCTGCCTCTATCGCTAAGATCTTATTCTTTATTTTTCTTATCCTGTTTGTACTGTCACTTATTTTCGGCCGTTCTTCGGTTCGAAGTGATATATGACAGCGATAGAAAAATAAACATAAACCGGCAATGATCGTTGCCGGTTTTTTTATTTATCTGAGCAAAAAAACATTTATGAAAATGGTCCGGCAAGTCAATCTGCGGCACCATTTTTTCCTTATATAGATTACAATTTGAGAACAATGAAACGAATATTATTTATAATTGCAGCCCTCTTGATGATGAGTTGGATCCTCGGGTTTTTCGTGTGGAATGCCGGCACAACCATTCACGTTTGTATTATCGTTGCAGCAATATTTTGTATGCAGGCAATCATATTGACACCCCGTGCCCTTCCTGATTCAAGGACTAAAGCAGCATGATCGTACTTTTGAATGGGGATAGGAAAAGAAATCTGTCTCAATATTTAGTATTTTAGTAATGCTTAAACGTTTAGATAGATTAACCAGTCATATGCCGCTATCAAAAGGAACGATCCGTTGGGGTTATTTTATAGCTTTTGTGTTATTGCTGACCTCCTATTTCCTCGTGTTTTTTACTATTTACAAGCAAAAAAGCGAGACCAGGCAGGTGACCCACTCCCATCTTGTCATTGCGAATCTGGAGAGATTAAAAGCGGAGATCATTGATGCCGAGACAGGCGTCAGAGGTTTTTTCCTAACAAAAGATGAGCGTTTTTTATCTCCTTATTCAAGCGGTTCAAAAAACGTTCTTCCTCTTTTCCGCGAGTTAAAAAATCTCACTTCGGACAACAAGTCATATAAGGAGGAACTCGATACGCTCCAGCGCTTGATCGTCCGGAGAATGGACCATCTTGAAAAAGCGATCACGGTATTCCGCAATAATGGCCTGGTCGTTTCCGACTCCTTGCTGGCAACAAGAGAATCAGCCAAACAGAATTCAGACAGTATACGGATACTCATTTCCAAGATCAAAACTGAAGAGCAGTTGTTGCGGAGTGAAAGGAATGAACGCCTGCAAAGTTTTTTTGCAGGTACCGAGATAATCTCGATCAGTTCATTGGTCGTGGTACTGGTTACTATCTTTTATTCATTGTTTATCTATAACAGGGGCAGTAAGGAAAAAGAAGCGTCAGACGATAAGGCGAAAAGATATAGCCTCGAACTGGAGGAACGCGTAAAGGAATTAAAGCAGGTGAATGAAGAGCTGGAGGTTCTAAAAAGTGTAGAGAAATTTACGTCCACAGGACGTATCGCGCGGACGATCGCGCATGAAGTGAGAAATCCGCTGACGAATATCTCGCTTGCATCCGAGCAATTAAAAGACTTTGCTACAAACAATCCCGAGTCAGAATTATTGCTGGATATGATCAGCAGAAATGTTGTACGGATCAACCATCTTGTTTCAGACTTGTTGAACTCTACAAGATTTGCTCAATTGGAATATACATCCAGTGATATTAACGAACTTCTGGATGAAACGCTTGAGCTGGCAAATGACCGTATAGAGCTGAACAAGATCAAAGTCAAAAAAAGTTACGAACCAGGTATCGGGAAGATCCTGATGGATCGGGAGAAAATGAAACTTGCGTTTTTGAATATTATTGTAAACGCGATTGAAGCAATGCCGCAGGAACGCGGAATACTCAATATCTCTACACGGAAAGCAGGTGACCGATGCGTAATAGAAATATCAGATAATGGGATGGGGATGGACGAGGATACTATGCAAAAGTTATTTGAACCGTACTTCACCGGAAAGCCAAAAGGTAACGGCCTGGGTTTGACAAATACGCAGAATATCATCCTGAATCATAAAGGAAGCATAAATGTCAAAAGTGAAGAAGGAATGGGGTCATCCTTTATTGTCACGCTCAGTACAAGAAAGGAAAAAATGGACTAATGTGGAAATATTTCCCCGTTTTCAGAAGTCATCAATCCTATCTTTTCAATGGTTTTCAAGATAATATCCCTGGTAAAAGGTTTCCCGATGAAAAAATCGGCTCCAGCATTATAGGCTCGTTCACGGTCATTGGCGGTATCGTGCGCAGTGATCATCACAAGCTTACTGTTAGGGTACTTATTCTTGAAATAGCTGATATTTTCTATTCCAAAGCCATCTTTCAGATAATTATCCAGGAAAATTACGCTTGGCTCCTGCTCTGAAACCTTGTTTTTGGCAGCACTGAGGCTGGTAACATATTCAGATTGTATGTTTTTATAGCGTAAAATGCCCTTTAGCAGATAACAGATATCTACTTCATCATCTATAATAAGGGCCTGTGGCTTGCTTTTTTCTTCAACCATTACATCGGGTGAGAGGGTGTTCGGTATTGCACGTTTCATATTCACGCGATGGAAGAAACAATTTTTTTGCCAAATGAATTAAGGGTATTCCCGGATGCCAAATTTTCTAAGTCCGGCATGATTTTACGCTTAATAGACAGCGTTACTCAAAAGAAAAGCGTTAATTTCATCTATTAAACAATCTGCGTGTTATGAGCAAAAAAATCCTCATTATTGACGATGATATGGATTTATGTACCCTGTTAGGCAGGTTTCTCACCAAGAATGGCTATGAAGTAGAAATGGCATATTCCGGAAATAAAGGGATTGCAAAATTTACTGAAGGAAAATTCGATCTCGTTATATGCGACTATCGTCTAGGCGATATGGAGGGCATTAATGTATTAACGGCTTTGCGTAAGGAAAATCCTTCTGCAAAAGTGTTGATGATCACCGGCTATTCTGATATTAAAACAGCTGTTGAAGTGATCAAAATGGGGGCATATGATTATATAGTGAAGCCGCTGATCCCGGATGAGGTATTGAGTGTTGTAAATAAAGCTATTCAATCAGCTGCACCTGTTACTTCGGCTCCTGTTGATGCGGCAGTTTCCGGTAATAGGCCCAAAGCTCCAAAAGCCAACGTTGCAGATGGAGATTTTATGATCGGAAAAGCTTCCGCTACAAAGTCTTTGTATGATCAGATAAATATCGTTGCAGGTACCAATTATAGCATCATCCTGTACGGTGAAAGTGGTACCGGTAAAGAGGTGATCGCAAAAACGATCCATGACCGCAGTAACCGTAATGGTAAGCCATTCGTTGCAATGGATTGTGGTACGCTCTCTAAAGAACTGGCCGGAAGTGAATTGTTTGGACACGTAAAAGGCGCGTTTACAGGCGCTTTGCAGGATAAGGAAGGGCATTTTGAGCTGGCTGATGGCGGCACCTTATTCCTGGACGAAGTTGGAAACCTTTCGCTGGATGTACAGGCAACGCTGTTGCGTGTTATACAGGAAAGAAAATTCAAACGTGTTGGTGGTAATAAAGAAATGAATGTTGATGTGCGTATCATCGTTGCATCAAATGAAAATCTTCAGGATGCCTATCGTAAAGGTAAGTTCCGTGAAGACCTTTATCATCGCTTCAATGAGTTCTCTATAAACCTGCCGCCGTTAAGACAACGTCAGGACGATATACTTGCGTTTGCTGAATTCTTCCTGGAAAAAACAAGTTCTGAATTGGGTAAAGAAGTAGCCGGTTTTGAAGAAAGCGTATTGCAGACATTCCTGCAGTACTCATGGCCGGGTAATCTTCGTGAGTTCAGGAACGTTGTCCGCAGAGCGGTACTTTTAACACCTCCCGGTGAAAAAATTTCTGCAGCCTCCCTGCCCTGGGAGATCACCAATGCAAACTCTCTCGCTGCTGCCGCAGGACCCGAAAAACCTGTAGCAACAACTTCACCTATCTCTATTCCGGCTCCCAAAAAAGAACTGGATCTGAAAGATGCAGCCAGCCGTGCTGAATATGAAACTATCATGGCTGTATTGCAACAGGTGAATTTCAATAAAAAGAAAGCAGCCGAGATGTTGAATATCGATAGAAAAACGCTGTACAATAAGATCAAGAACTTCCAGGATCAGGAGTCTTGATATATTCTGTTAAAGACATCTTTTTATTTTGATAATATGCCCCTTTACTAAAGGGGCATATTGTTTGTTATACAATTTAGCCGTCCTATAGTTCCATGCTCCAACTGTTTTTATGAAAGTGTTAATATTAATTGTTGCCATATATGCGCTGATCTTTAATCAGGTATCGAAGCAGGAAAATGCGAAAACATCTCCGGAAGCAAACCGGAAGACAAAAGATCTGCAATCTGCAAGTAATATTTACCTGGACGAGGATCATATTCAGACGGATAAAGCTCCCTTGTATCGTATTTCTGACAAACTTTTACACAAGGCTTCGCCAAACTACATGTTTCACCCGGAGTTCATACACTCAGATGTGCAGTCGGCTTCGACGTGGTACCCATATTACCCGAATACGGTCAATTCTTCTAACAGCAAATCCTGAACACTACATTGCAATAAAAAGGTCCCGGCTGTAACCGGGACCTTTTAGTTTTAATCATATCTTTTTTATTGAACCAGTATCTTTTTGCTGTATATCGATTTACCCTTTTCATCAAGTACCCTGACCAGATACATTCCATTTCGTGTGGAAGCAGGTAGCTGCACATTTTGGGTTTGAATGCCTTTCAGGTTAACTACGGATTGTACCAGTGACTGGCGACCGATGATATCTGTCATTGACAGCGTATAGTTTCCCTGAGGCAGATCCAGGCGGATCGCGAATTGTTTGCCTACAACCGGGTTGGGATACAGTTGCACCTGCTTATTGGGAATTTCGTTTGCAGACGCAATCAGGTTTGGAACCGAAGACCTGTGTGTTACAAGAAGATTGCTGTTGGCAAGATCCGCGCTTTTCCATGAACCTTCCTTAACTTTTGTAGCTGCAAGGGTTTTCATATCAACACTATATACTCCGGAATTATCAACTGCGCTTGTTATCCAAACATTATTATCGTCAATCACCGCAGCACCGTTGGCCGTAAAATTAGCCGGCACACCACTGATGAGGCCAAGGTGAGTGGCTATTTTTGATTCGATATTTATTTTGAATACATGATTTCTTGCAGAGAATACATAAAGATTGCCGTCATCATCCGCAATCATATCTCCACCATAGCTGCTGCAGGAGTTATGTACCGAAATATTTGTATTGGCGGCATCATCTGTAATGATGCCAAGGTTTGTAACAGTGATCTTTTTACCGGTTGTAAAACGGATAAGGCTGTTTCCATCATTTGTCAGTGCGTAGCCATTGCCGTCTGAGGCGATGGCCATACGTGTGATGATATTGCTTTGATCAGCAGCTTTTGCGCTTGCACCGGTAAGCCCGATGTTATTGACAAAATAAACCTTCATTGTTTTGAGATCGATATAACGAAGCTGATCCATCAGCATAGGTGTATAGAAAAGACGTTGTGTTTTTCTATCATAGGCAATAGCCGCAACGCCTGATCCGAACGCAACGTTGGCAAGATTACCAATTTGTTTATCCTGCAATTGCTCTGTTATGGGCTTTTTTGAAAGTGCATCATGTCCTTTCGTTGATGCATCCAGGCCGTTCAGCATAATGTTTCCGAATTCACCTGTCTGGAGATCAAGTTTTCGCAAAGAGGACCAGTTACCTCCATCTTTAACCACATCAGTAATGGCATAAGCAAAACGATCCTGGCTAAAAGCCAGTGAAGCGCTGCAACAGAATAAAAGTGTAAGGGGTAAAAATCTTTTCATAGACGAGTTTTTGGGTTACATATATAAAATCAGGTTCATAAAAGTTACGATTATTCCTTTTCAGCGGAAAGGAATTCTTGCCGGATGGGAAAAAATAATATGTGCATAATCTGGCTATCCCTGTTTAAACGGTTTTTTCTTGTTTCGAATTTGCCATGTTTCATAAGCGGGTTGCACAGTCTTACCGGCTGCAGGCTTTTTGCGGAGTGGCTCACAGGGTTGGCTGGTCTCGTGAAGTTGTCGCGGAAGTGCCTGATACAGTGCGGTGCCGTCTTTTTTCCAGGCCATCATGTCATTGCTTACCTTTTTGATAAACTTTGCCGGAAGACCGGCTATCAGACTGCGCCTTGCATATTGCTCGCCCTCTTTTATAAATGCAAGAGCACCGACAATACATTCATCCCCCAGTACCACATGATCCATGATGACCGCATTCATTCCGATCAGGCAGTGGCGACCGATAGTTGCACCATGTATCACGGCGCCATGGCCAATATGCGCGCCTTTTTTCAACGTTACCGTCAGGCCGGGAAACATATGCACGGTGCAGTTCTCCTGCACGTTACATCCATCTTCCAGAATGATCTGTCCCCAATCTCCGCGCAATGCCGCGCCCGGACCGATATAGCAATTCTTACCAACGATAACATTGCCTGTGACAGCCGCCTGCGGATGTACGTAAGAACTGGGATGAACGACGGGCCTGTGACCGTTGAAAGTATAAAACATAAAACACGAATTAGGTTACGCGAATTTCGCGAATTATGTTTCTCTAATCAGTTGAATTCCTTCTGTTGAAGGAATTTAATTCGCGAAATTCGCGTAACCTAATTCGCGTTGATTATGAAGATCATTATTGCACCAGATAAGTTCAAAGGCTCTTTAACCAGTGAGGAAGTTTGTAAGGCGATAGAGGAAGGGATCAGAAAGACGAGGAAAGATAGTCCGGAAGTATTATGCTTTCCTATGGCGGATGGGGGGGATGGATTCAATATTGTGTTGCAGCATTATTTCCGTACAGAAGTGATTGAAGTGGCGACAGTTGATCCTTTGGGAAGGGCAATGACGGCATCCTATCAATGGAATGCATCCACGCGGGTGGCGATCATTGAAATGGCGACGGCAAGCGGGTTGGTATTGTTAAAGCCTGAGGAGAGAAATCCGTTACACACATCTACATATGGAACAGGATTGCTGATCAAAGATGCGTTGCAGCGCGGGGCAATACGGGTGATACTCGGGCTTGGTGGCAGCGCGACAAATGATGCAGGTATTGGTATTCTGGCAGCGCTGGGTTTTTCTTTTATGAGTGAGGCGGGTAAGGCCCTGGAGCCTGTAGGTGGCAGTCTTTCACAAATTGCTTCTATTGTATCTCCCGGTAATGTACCGGAGATCTCATTTGAGATTGCGGCAGACGTGGAAAATCCGTTGTTTGGAACAAAAGGCGCGGCTTATGTATACGGTCCGCAGAAAGGTGCTGACAGGAGGATGGTGGAGTTGCTGGATAACGGTCTGCGTGATTTTGCTGCCTTGATTGAAACGAAAATGTCTGTAGATATAGCATCTTTTCCGGGAGCAGGGGCAGCGGGAGGAATTGCTGCGGGACTAAGTGCGTTTTTTAAACTGGATATGAAAAAGGGTGTTGAACTTGTGCTGACTGCAAATAAACTCGAAGAGGAGTTACATAATGCGGATCTGCTGATCACAGGAGAAGGCCGGATCGACGATCAGAGCGGTTCTGGTAAGGTGGTTGGTACCATCGCATCTCTGGCAAAAAAATATGAGATCCCCTGTATTGCGTTCTGTGGTTTGCTGGAAGTGTCCGGGAAAGACCTTGCCGATCTTGGCGTAACGGAGGCATTTGCTATCGCAGATCCTCATAGCAGTACGGAGGAGAATATGAAGAATGCGTATGCGCTGTTGAGGGATAAGGTGTTTGAAAGTTTAAAGGTTTAAAAGTTCAATGGTTCAATGGTTTTCGTTCTATTAACTTGCCGAATAACGAGTAGCCTTTTCAAACTCGAAACTTTTAAACTATTAAACCTTTAAACTTTCAACCAGCCTTTCACACCTTTGCCTCTTGCGCATTTACCAGCGGCTTCCCGGTCCGGAAGCAAGTTCCCTTGAACACAGCCACTACATGATCTCTTTGATTGGTGATGGTGATATGATACAGCCCGGTTGACTTCCCGTTGTGTATTTCCTTTGCTTCCGCAATGAGTTCGTCGCCTACATGTACAGGTTTGGTAAAGTTGATTGAAGTGTCCAATGCTACTGAAAGATTATTGCGGTTATTACAGGCAAAGGCAAATGCACTATCGCCAAGTGAGAAAGCAACGCCGCCATGTACGATCCCGAATCCATTGATCATTTCGGCTCGTACGGTCATTTTTATTTTGCTGTAACCCTCGCGTACCTCAATAACGGATATGCCAAGCCATTGACTAAAGAGATCATCCCGCATCATCTTTTCCACTACTTGTGTGGGGCTTATGGAGCTTGTTGTCATTACCTGTTTATTTTCCTTTGAATAATGGTTTTCTTTTTTCCAGGAAAGCGTTTACGCCTTCTTTATAATCTTCGGTTTGAGCGCTTTTTTGCTGATAGTCGTCTTCTACCTGTAACTGTTGGTCGAGTGTGTTGGTAAATGACAGACTTAATACTTTTTTTGTGTAGGCTAAACCTTTTGTAGGCATTGCGGCGAGAACGGACGTGGTTTGTTTGATCTGTCCGGCAAATGCGTCGTCTTCAACAGCTTTGTAGATCATGCCTGATCTTTCAGCATCTGCGGCGCTGATCTTTTCGCCCAGCATCATTAGTGCGGATGCTTTTTGCCAGCCGATCAGGCGCGGGAGGAAGTATGTGCCACCACTATCAGGTATAAGCCCGATCTTACTGAATGCCTGTATGAAGGATGAAGATGATGCAGCGATCACTATATCGCAACATAACGCGATATTAGCACCGGCACCGGCGGCGACTCCGTTCACTGCGGCAACCACAGGCTTCTCCAGGTTGCGTATGCGGGTGATGATGGGATTATAATGCTCTGATAAAATACGCTGCATGCCCGGCCCTTCGGGATCTGTTACCTCGGCAAGATCCTGCCCTGCAGAAAAAGCTTTTCCCGAACCTGTGATGCAAACGCAACGAACCTCTTCACTTTTACAGGCATCCAATTTTTCCTGCATCAGCAAAGCCATCTCACGATTGAAGGAGTTTAATTTATCCGGGCGGTTCAGCGTGATGGTTGCAACAGCCTGATCGATCTCAAAAAGAATAGATGACATGGAAAGGTTTTTAGAAGTTTGATAGGTTTAAAAAGTTCAAGAGGTTTGAGAGGTTTAAGAGGTTTAAGAGGTTCAAGAGGTTCAAGAGGTTTGAGAGGTTCAAGAGGTTTGAGAGGTTCAAGATGTTCAATAGGTTCCAGAGGTTTTATGAATGCGTTCATTGCCGATGTTCATAGTAAAATTTTTTAAAGTTAAGTTGCGGGGCTCTTGCTTTAAGCAACTGTTTTTGAGAAACTTCTTGAACCTCTCAAACCTCTTGAACCTCTCAAACCTCTCAAACCTTTTGAGCCCGAACTCGTTAATGACATTTAAAATAATCAAAAGGTTCCTGGCAATCGTTGCACTGATAAAGCGATTTGCAGGCTGTACTGCCGAACTCGCTGATCAGCCTTGTATGCCATGACTGGCAGTGCGGGCATTGCACGGCTTCATTATTCATAAAAAGATCATGATGGCAAACCTGTTGAACCGGATTCGGCGGAGCGATGCCGTATTCTTTCAATTTCTTTTTTCCCTGTTCGCTCATCCATTCTGTAGTCCAGACAGGTGATAAAACCTGTGCTATGCTGATGTTCTTATAACCGGCAGCAAGCAATTCCATCCGGATGGATGTGCTGATCATATCCATGGCGGGGCAACCTGTGTATGTTGGGGTGATGACCACTTCAACCGTGTCATCTTTCACCGTCACCCTGCGCACAATACCCAGATCAAGTATGGATAAAACAGGAATTTCCGGATCCATGATCTCCGAGAGAATGGACCAGACAGGTTGGGTTGATATGTCTACCGGATACATCATATTTATTTTTCAACTACCGTTGTTACCATTCAGCGCCGGGATAGGCTCTTTGCAAAAACTGCATTTCCGCCAGAACAAACCCTATGTGTTCTGTATGATTTCCTTCTTTGCCACCTGTCTGCATAAATACATTTCCCGGCATCGAAAGATTTGCTGCGTTAAAGATCTCTGCTGTTTTTTCCAGCCATGCTGTTTTTAATGATTCCGGATCAGGAGCTGTTTGCAGAGCGGCCATTTGTTTTTCAAAAGAAACCGGTGTGAACATTTCACCGGTATAAGGCCATAAATCCTGCAATGCATCACTCATACGGCGGTGACTTTCTTCTGTTCCATCGCCGAGTCTTATAACCCATTCGCTGCTCCAGCGCAGATGATATGCTACTTCTTTTAATGCTTTTGCTGCAATAGCGGCCAGTTGTTCATCATTGCTTCGCTGCAGTTCTGTATATAGCAGGTATTGATAATTGCTGAAAAAAAACTGACGGAGTATTGTTGCGCCCCAGTCCCCGTTTGGCAGTTCGGTCAACAGCAGATTCTTAAATTCTCTCGCATCACGCAGGTAAGCAAACGTATCCTCAGTGGAGCCGTCATTTTTCAATAAGGCTGCGTACTGATAAAAATTCCTGGCCTGGCCGATCAGGTCAAGTGAAATATTTGTGATGGCGATATCCTGCTCCAGTATTGGTCCATGCCCGCACCATTCGCTGTTGCGATGGCCGAGGAGGAGAGTAGAGTCGGCGAGGAAGAGGGTGTAGTTGAGGAGAGACATGGTTTAGGGTTATTCGATATTCGTTGACCGTTGTCCGTTGACCGTTGTCCGGAATTCCGGTTGATTGATAGTTAAATTGGTGCTGAAGGGTTTAATTGTATTCCGGTGAACGGACAACGGACACCGGTCAACGAACAACAATTAAACTCTTTTCAACTTTCTACATGTGCCCCACTTCATCCGGCAACTCATAAAACGTCGGATGTCTGTATATTTTATCATTTGCCGGTTCATAGAGGCTGGCGGCTTCGTCGGGGTTGCTGGCGTGAATGTGTTTGGATTCGACTGCCCAGATGCTGACGCCTTCCATGCGGCGGGTGTATACGTCGCGGGCGTTTTCGATGGCCATTTGGGCATCGGCGGCATGAAGGCTGCCCACGTGTTTGTGGTCAAGGCCTTGTTTGCTGCGAATGAAAATTTCCCAGAGAGGCCAGTCGTTATTGGTCTGCTGGGTGATGATGCCAGCACCAGCTTTGTCTTCCGGGATATCGCCGTAGTAGAAAAGTCGTATTTGAAT
>VFQP010002757.1_pt1 | contig 19053 bp, 23 predicted proteins | sample 3512351 | NCBI WGS metagenome assembly VFQP01 (sample SAMN10412372, study PRJNA504923) | tailings metagenome | isolation source: Relicate 1 Philex TSF1 revegetated site | place: Philippines: Tuba, Benguet | collected 2017-08-29
GCTGCCTGGCAGCGGGAGCGCTGCCCTGAGCTTGCCCTCGGTCTGCGCGCGCGCGACGCGGCGCCGGCGTGGGGCGGCTGAGGACCGCCGCGGAGCGCGCTGCGGCGCATGCAAGGCCCCACGCCGGCGATGACCTCCCCCTCCTCCTCTGGGCAGGCGCTACAGCGCAGGCGCTTGCCGGTTGTCGGTTTGGGAGAGACCGTGCCCCTTTCCTTCTGGCCCACAGAGGCGTGGCGGCGGCGGGCGCAAAGCGGCGCGGGGCCGTGGGCAGGCGGCAGGCAGCTCGGCGGCGGTGAAGCCGCCGCAGGAAGTTTTTTTCTCTGTCGTTTGGTTGATGGGCCAATCGCGTCAGCCCCCCCCCCCTTGTGACTGAGCGCTGGTCTCGTGCGGTGCGGCGCGCGCGGGCGGTTGGCGGACGAGGAGGAGGAGGAGGAGCAGGTGGCGGGGGGACAATGCCACGCGCGCGTACAGGCCAAGCGCGTGTGCAGAGGCCAGGAAGGCAGGCAGGCGCGGCGGCGCCCCAGGCTACTTCTTACTTCTGCATGGAGGCTGGCAAAGAGGAGTGCACTTCAGCGTGGGAGCGAGCGTGTGACATGTTGTTCGGTTTAGGTCATGGGTGCTGTGTGTGCGTGTGTGCGCTGAGAGGAGCGTGCCCCCTCTTCATCAACCATGGTGCTTGCGCCTCCTTTGGTCCCCCTTCCCAAAAGCTTTGCGCCCTGCTTCCCCTCCCGCCCCCCACTGCGTCGGGGCGGGGACTCCTCTCTGCAGCTGTTGTTGCTCCCTGTCAGGGTCAGGGTTGGTTCGTCCGCGTGCGTTGCTGCAGCGACAGCGGCGCGTTCTTAAGAGCGATCTTGTTGTTGGGAATTGACCATTGACCACACCGACGGCTCCTCTCTCTCCCCCCCCTATCTCTGTGAGGGCGGCTGCTTTGACAGCTGCGCTTGATGCCGTGCCAACAGTGGTGGCGTCGTCCTCCGCTCGCTTGCAAAACAGGAGGAGCAGCTCTCTGAGAAAGCGCTCACAAAGGCGCACAACAGGGAATGCCCAGGTCACGTCTGCCCGCCCTGTGGGGCACTGTCACCTCGCAAAAGAAAAGCGCACGTCCGGCAGAGAAAGCAGCAAACATGGTCACGTCCTGGTGGTTCACGCACACCGCTCTCTCCGTGCTCTAGTGAAGTTGCGGCAAGTCCACGTGGAGTCCTCCTCGCACACGTTACATTCCTTTCTCCCAGCGCGGCTGCGTGCCCCAAGTAATACATCATCTCACGCCACCGTGGCGGGTGCGGCCGCGGGCGCGGGCGCCGCCTCGTCGCCGCGCTCCCGCAGCGCCGCCTTCTCAAAGTGCCCGGTGATCTGATCCGACACGGCCCACACGATGGCCTGCCCCGGCGGGATGCGCAGCAGGCGCGGCAGCAGGCCCTTCCACATGGAGAGCAGGCCCTCCTCCGCCGGGATCTTGACCAGCGCGTCGAAAAAGCCCTGCATGAGGGCGGCGGGGCGCGGCGCAAGGGCACGCCGCTGGTGAGGGCGTGCCGTGCCGCTGCCCCAAGTCCGCCGCTCGCTCCCGGCCTGCGAACGCGGCCGCCTCTGGCGCAGCCCACGCTTGCCCACCCAACCCCTCACCTTGTACTTGAGGCCGCCCGACTTGGTCTGAGCCATGAGTCGCGTCTTGACCACGTCAAAGGGGCCGGTGGCCACGGGGCCCAGGCACGCCGCCAGGAAGCCCGACGCCATGCTGCGCGAGGGGAGCGCACGAGCGAGCGCGCCGCAGGTGCAAACAGGCATCAGTCTCCAGTCAGGCACCAGCACGCTTCAGCGGCCGCGGAGCCGCAGAGCATGCAAGAGAGAAAGGGCAAGCCAGGCCGCGCGCACCTCTGCGTGGGCGTGAGCTGCTTGCCGTCCCCCTCGTGCTTGTCCCACAGCAGCTGGTCCACGTTGTGCTTGGCCCAGAACAAGCACATCTGCTAGCGGCGCACGCATGCGGGGGAGGTGGCAGGGCGCAAGTCGCGCCCTCGCGCCAGGTGCGGAGAGGCCCCCAGCGCAAGAGAAACAGCTGCCATGGTGGCGCTGGCGCTGCGTGCCGCTCCCCGCCGGGCCCCGCGAGCGAGCCGGTGCCCTCGCGCACCGCACCTGGTTGGTGCCGTTGCGCAGCACGGTGGGCGTGGCGCCGGCCCACATGCCGCGGATGCCGTCCTCGCGCAGCGTGGTGAGCGCGCAGTGGACGGGCCCCTTGTACTTGAGCTCGTGCTTGGCCAGGCCTTTCTGCTGCTGCAGCCGGATCTTGACCACCTGCGCGTGCAGCATGAGGTGAGCGCACCCGGCACGCCTGCTGTTCTGTGGACAGGGCCCGGGAAGGCCAGGGCAGGTTGGTGAGGGTGTGGGTGGGCTGCCGTGAGCACGCGCGCACGCGCCTCGAACGGCGTCACGATGACGAGCGCCTCGGTGATGCCGGCCATGAAGCCCGCCGCCATGCGCCGCCCGTCCGTCAGCTTGCCCTCCTGCACGCGCGTGCAGGCGCTACGCGCTGCAAACGTCGCCGCCGCCCCGGCAACCACGCGTCCGCGCCTTGCTTTTCTCCCTAACGCTCCACTTGCCAAGAGGCGGCGTGCTGGCAGCAAGAGGCACAGGACGGAGCAAACGTCCCCAGGTGGGGCGAGGGGCAGAGGTGCACGCACCTTGTCGCGGAGAAGGTTTTGGTAGACCGAGTTGGAGCCCATGCGCAGCGCGTACTTGAGCGTCAGGTGCGTGGCGAAGGGCGTGAGGCCCTTCCACAGCGCCAGCGTGCCCTCCTCGGCGGCTATGGTGCGCCCGGCGTGCAGGATGCCCCGGTACTTGCCCGCTGTGTCGAGCTGGAGCCGCGTCTTGATCACGTCCATGGGCTGCAGCGCGCACGCCTGCGTGCAGTCCCCAGTCGGCAGGGGAGGGATGGTGCCAGGGTTGGCGGCCCAAGGTCGGGAGCGGGCAGCCAAGACCATGGTCTGGACAGCGCACCTCTGCCACGCCGCCGATGGAGCCTGCGAAGCCCTTGATCCAGGGGCTGGCGTGCGGCGCGCCGCGGCTCTTGTCCTCTGCCATCAGGTGCTCGCGACGGTGCTACCCTAGGGCAGGCGCACGGCGCGGGGCTAGCTCCGCACTCCTCTGCTGCTCCTCTCCTCTGCTCCTCCACACACAGAGCTCTCCCTCTCACACTCGCTCTCCCCGGCGGCTGCACGCGTTGGTGGAGCCGGCAGCGCCTGCGAACCGTGCCAGCAAGAGCACGCCAGCGTTGGCAGCGAGGAGCGAAGCACCGTCGCAGCGTGGCACACTGCGATTGGGAGTACGCGAACCTCGACGTGCGCTGCTCTGGCGCCCCGCTGCTGTCTGCAGCGTCCCCAACGGCGACGAGCGAGCACCAAGAGATGCCGAAGAGGGTGGCCACCATCACGCTGGAGGCCCTCCCTAGACGTCCATCACAGCGTCGCCGTCAAGTCGTGCTAATGAGCGTGCGCGCCGCGTGATGGGGCTCACCTTCGCCTTTGGAGGAGGGGGAGGAGAGGGGGCAACACGCAGGAGGTCCTCAGGCGTGGCTGTGCAGCGGCGATGGGGCCAGGTACACACGAAAGGGCAACAATCCGCAGCTGCGACGGCGCAGCAGGCAGAGCGTTGAGCGACATCACCCACGCCCTGAGCGGTTTAGCATGCGTTGAGAAGAAGCAAGAAACGCGTTGCTCGAGCGCTGAGGGAGAGCGGGAGCGCGCCCGCAAGTAGTGCGACGAGGAGCAGCTGTTGGATTCCTCCTGACCACTGCCCAGCGAGCTTTTCGCGCGCGGACCTACCACAGGAAGCTTTGCCACGCAGCCGAGGAGCCAGTGCTGCTGCCATTAGCGGAGATGCTGGCGCAGAGGCAGGCACCATGTGCGCTCGCGCAGCGGCGAGCTCTCGCCGTGCCTGCGATCAGAGGGTGAGGAGTCGGGCACAGCGAGGAGCGTGTCAGGCGAGCAGGAATGCGCGTGCGGCGTCGCTCCATTCGCGCGCCTGCACGTCCCTCGTGCGCGCGCGTGCGTCCTCCGCGCGATGGCTGTGTGGTCTTCTCGCTGTGCCTGCAGGCGGCTTGGTGGGCTAGCTCCGCTCGCGCGAGCCGCCGCGGGAGGCGCAGGCGCGGAGGGAGCCAAGGTGAGCAGCAGCAGCAGCATCACGCAACGCTGAGCGCGCGCGTGGACGATTCGGCCCCCACAGCAGCGGCCCGGAGCGCACGGATCCACACCGGGCCGTGCCGCGCGAACGATCCCTCGACGCGTGCAGACCGTGCAGCTCACCGTCGAGGCTACCAATGGGAACGGCAGCAACCACGGCGCGCACGAGACGTCGCCCTCGCCCGTGCCTCCCGCCGCGCCCGTCGCGCCGGCGGCTGCGGCAGCCACGCCCGCGCCAGGCTCGCCGTCCCCGGCGCCCGTCCTGGTGCGTCCTCACACGTCCTCAGCAGCAGCAGCGTTGCCGCGGGGACGCCGCTCTGTGGGGATGCGCCCACCGTCGGGTGCCATCCGTCGCAGCCGCCTCACGCCTGGCGGCGCGACCACGCTGATGTCACGAGCGCAGGAGGGCGTCAAGATCATCCCAGCCCTCCAGGCCATCGCCGTGGGCCTGGCCATCCGGTTCCTGGCGCCCATCCCCGCCGGCGTCACCGAACAGGTGCGCCTCCGGCGGGCAAGGCGGAGTGCAGAGCCAAGAGCCAACACCAACAGCATCGCGTGACGCGAGCACGCCACCTCTCCTCGTCCTCGCAGGGCTGGACGCTGCTGTCGGTGTTCGTCACCACTATCCTGGGCCTGGTGCTGGCGCCGCTGCCCGTGGGCGCCTGGGCCTTCATCGCCATCACCGTGACGCTGGCCACCAAGACGCTCACCTTTGCGCAGGTGAGCGCGGCGAGGGCCTTGCACACGCCTCTGCCTTTAGATTGCAGCGTGCCAGGGGCAGCACGGGCCCAGCAGTGGTAGAGCCGTCAGCAGCGGCGCCGCAGAGGGTGGCCTTGGACGCGGGGAGGCTGCTCACAGCGGTGCGGCCTGGCAGGAATCCTCACGTGTGGGCGCGTTGGTGCGTGCGGGCGCGGGTGAATGACCGCAGGCGTTCAGCGCCATGACCAACGAAGTCATCTGGTGAGTGGGAGAGGAAGACGCTGCGTCGTGGCACACAAGCCAGCCATGCGCCTGTGTGCGCGCGGTGACCTGCAGCGCCTCGTGCCCGTTTGCGTGCGTGTGCGTGACAGGCTCATCGTGGTCTCCTTCTTCTTCGCCAAGGTGCGAGGAGTGGGCGGGCAGGCTGGCGGGAGGGCGGGCAGGCGGGTTGGTTCCGCAGCAGTGTGGCTAGCCCAATCGGGGGTGGCTCCGGGATGTGGCTCCAGGATGATGACTGGCGAGGGTCCGCAGCAACCGACTGCCCAGCATGGCAGCGCACGGGCCAGCCTCTGACCAGTCGGTCGCCTCCGATGCCGCCGCCGCATACGTCGTTGCCGCCTGCAGGGCTTTGAGAAGACGGGCCTGGGCGAGCGCATCGCCAACATGTTTGTCGCGGCCATGGGCAAGAGCACGCTGGGCCTGTCGCTGGGCCTCAACGTGGCCGAGACGCTGCTGGCGCCCGCCATGCCCTCCACCTCGGCCCGCGCCGGAGGTGCGCCTTGGCGGGCCGGCGGTGCCAGCGCGCAGGCGCACACGCCGCCGTGGCCTGGGGGTTGCGGAAGAGCGGTGGCGGCGCTGGCACACACGCCAGCATTCTCTCAGCCGTCACCCTCTTGCCGCGCGGGCCCTCGTCGCCTGCCCGCAGGCATCTTCATGCCCATCATCAAGTCGCTGTCCGAGACGGCGGGCTCCATGCCCAACGACCCCTCCCGCCTCAAGATGGGAGCGTGAGTGCCTCACTTTCTGATGCTCCTGCTGCAAGCCTCGGGAGCCGGGGACCGCTGCCTCTCACGCAGGCAGCAGAGAGAACCGGGGCCCTCTTCCCTCCCTCTCGCGCGCACGCGCCGCTCCTCCTTGACGCGCTGTCGGCGCGGCGGCTCCTGTGGGCACACCCACGTCGTGCGGTGCCGCAGGTACCTGACCCAGTCGCAGTTCCAGACGGGCATCCACTCCACCTCGCTCTTCCTCACCGCCTCGGCGCAAAACCTGCTCTGCCTCAACATGGCCGCCGAGCTGGGCGCCGTGGTGCCCGACCAGTTCATGAACTGGTTCCTCGGCGCCGCCGCGCCCACCATTGTCGGTGAGCGCGCCGCCCCCTCGCCGGCTGCGCGGAGGGCCGGCCCCCGATGTCTGCGGGAGCGCGCGCGCTCGGCGGGCCTGGCGCAGCGCAGCGCAGCAGGCGGCCTGCATGCTGAGCGACCCTGCCGCCGACCGGCCGCCCCACCACCGCCCGCACACTGATGGAGGTGCATCTCCTGTCCCCAAAACGTGGCGGCGCTGCAGGCACGCTCATCACTCCCTTCATCATCTTCAAGCTGTGCAAGCCAGAGATCAGCGAGACGCCCGAGGCGCCCAAGGAGGCGCGCCGGCGGCTGGCGGCAAAGGGGCCCATGAGCCGCGACGAGTACATCATGCTGGGCACCATGCTGCTGGCTGTCAGCCTCTGGGTGAGCTGGCTTGATCGGCGCTGAGGATGGGTGGGCGGGAGGCTGCTCGATGAGGCAGCCAGGGCGAGCACGCCCGTTGCTCAGCGCTCGCAGCGAGCGAGCCCGAGGGGGGGTTGGGCCCGCGGCCGCCTTCCCCGCACCTCCTCAGCGATTGCCGTCTCGTGACGTCCGCGCCTGCCGTTTCCGTGGCGTGGTGCTGCAGGTGGTGGGCCCGTCCATTGGGTGTAGCGCGGTGCTGGCGGCCATGCTGGGCCTGTGCGTGCTGCTCACCACGGGCGTGCTGACGTGGCGGGACTGCCTGACCTACACGCCGGCGTGGGACACGCTCATGTGGTTCGCCGGTGAGCGGCACGCAGCGTGTGTGGGGCGGCGGCGAGGGGCGGGTCAGGCGTGGGACGCGCTTGTGTGGTGTGTCAGTGAGGGCACGCAGCGTGTGTGGGGCGGCGGCGAGGGGCGGGTCAGGCGTGGGACACGCTCATGTGGTTCGCCGGTGAGCGGCACGCAGCGTGTGTGGGGCGGCGGCGAGGGGCGGGTCAGGCGTGGGACGCGCTCGTGTGGCGTGTCAGTGAGGGCACGCAGCGCGTGGGGCGGGAGGGGCGACGCTCCCCGTGCCGTGGCACAGCGCTGAGCCTGTTGTCATCGGCGCTGCGCTGCACACCCCTTCATCCCTTGTGCCCTCCTCTCGCATCGCCCCCGCGCGGCGCAGTGCTGATTGGCATGAGCGGGCAGCTCAACTCCCTGGGCGTCATCAAGGCCTTCGCCGACACGGTGGGCGGCGCCATGACCTCGCTCAACATGCACTGGATGCCGCTGTTCGGCCTGCTGCACCTGGCCTTCTTCTACCTGCACTACATGTTTGCCAGCCAGACGGCGCACGTGGGCGCGCTCTACTCGGCCTTCTGCGCCATGATGCTCTCCGTCGGTGCGTGCTGTGGGGTGGGCATCACGGGGCGACAGAGGGAGCTCTGGCCGGCGGGCCCTTTGCACCATGACGCTCTCTGTCGGTGGTACGGAGCCCTGGCACCTGGCAGCGCGGCGCAGCGAGCCCTCAACCGTTGGGGTGGGTCGAGGCGACAGGAAGCCGACATGCCGCCTCTCCTCTGCTCCGCACGCGCGTAGGTGTGCCGCCCGTCCTGGCGGCCATGACGCTGGCCTACTCCATCAACTTGTGAGTCGCAGGCGCGCCGCCGTTGGCTGCGAGGCGTACTGTACCCGCCAGCGGCTGCATTGCCCGGCGCCGCGACCATCTGCTCGCCAGCGGTGGCTGTACCAGAGCGTGGAGCTCAGCGCACGGCTTTTCGCTTGCGCTTTGCGTCGCCGCCGCAGGTTTGGCTCCATCACTCACTACGCCAGCGGGCAGGCGGCCGTCTTCTTTGGCTCGGGCTACGTCTCCCTGGGAGAGGTGCGCCGCGCCCCCTTCTCTTGGTGTCACTCTCTCCCTCGCTGTGTTCGCTTGACGCCGCCACTGGCGTGCCTGGTGCGTGCGCTGGCGAGGAGAAGTGGAGGCCCCTTCTCCTCTCCCTGTCTCTCACCGTCGCACTTAGCATTGCCTGGCGTGCGCGCTGGCGAGGAGCAGCAGAGGCGCGCAGAGGGCGTGTGGCGCGTCACCTCCTGTTGCGCGTGGTTTTGCTCCTCTCTTGCGAGCAGGTGTTCAAGATTGGCTTCATCAACGGCCTGGTGGCGCTGGCGCTGTGGGCGGGCCTGGGCATGCCCATCTGGAAGCTCCTCGGGTGGTACTAGACGCACCTGGCATGTGGGGGGCGGTGCCAGTGCATTGCTGTGCGCGAGTGGCGGCCCGGGCGGGGCGTGGGGCTGCGAGACCTCCAGCACCTGCCGCGTGGTTGGCGTCTGAGCGTAGATTTGGGGCTTGCGGCGGGACTGCGTAGGACTCGGCACACCCTCGGCGGCGTGTTCAGGGGACGGCGCAGGCTGTGCGGCGCGTGTACGCTGAGAGGCGGGGTGGGTGGACGGTGCGCCTGCTCGCTCGGCCACTGCCGCAGCAAGGGACAGGGTCGCCCTCCGTGCAAGAGCCGCAGCCCGCCTGTGGCAGCGTCACGGCTTGTGGTTCGTGCCTCGGTGAGGCGGCCTGAGCTCTTGAAGGTTGTGGGGCCCTTTTTCCCGCTCTCTCCCTTTTTTTCGGGGGGTCGTGGTGCGCTTGGGGCACCCGCACCGTCAGGCACGCCGGCAGGGGCAAAGTCATTCGTTTCCCCCAGGTGCAGAGGAGCGGGAGGGCACGTGTGCTGCTGCTGTTTGGCGCGGTGGGGGGCACCAAGGGGCCGTAGAAGTCAGTCTGGTGCTTCAGTCAGTCTTCCCTTCCTCCTTTTCCACGCCCAGCTTTTCTCTCTGTCCTGATCTCCTGTCTTGCGTTGCGAGACGCACGCACGCACGCACGCCAACGCGCATGCGCAACTGTGGGCGGGCGTCGCGGGGCCCCTGGACTGCTGTGGGTGCAGCGTCGTCGTGGTGTGCAGCTTGACCCCTGCCGCGAGTGCTGAGCAGATCGTGCTTGAGCGGCCGCAACCGACGGTGGGCTGGACCAGCGAAGGCTGCGTGGGATTCCCAATCAGGTGCACTGCAAGTGCTTGCTCTCTGCTCTCTGCGCCGATCGTGCGATCACCATCGCCATGCCGCGCCTCCACCCCGACGCCCAGCGCGTGATGGCAGACCTGGCGCGCACAAACGGCACACACAGATGCAGACGCTCAGCACCATCACCACCAGGAGGCCCTGGGCCGCCCGGCCTGCTGCAGCCCGCCGCTCCCAGCTGGTCCCACCCCGTCGCGATGTGACCATGCGCTTCAGCCATCGCTCCGAGCAGCTCGTGGACCTCGCCAGGGTGCGTGCGCGCCGCTGGATGCCTTGCTGCGGGGCAGGCGCGCGCCTCCGCGCCGACGGGCGGCTTTTCTCTTTCGTCAGCGCGCAGGAGACGGGGTGCGCGTGGGCGAAGGCCTTGACGGCTCGCCCTGCGGAGATTGACGCGGCGGTGGACGCCCTCGAGAGCCTGTGCGCGCCCGGCGTCGTCGTGCGCTCCACGCATCCCCTGGGCTGCTGCAAGCTCAAGGTCAGGCACCAGTGGCGGGCGCGGCGGGCGATCCATTCTGACATCAGCATTGAGAGATCTTTCACTGCTCGCGCACGCTCAGTGGGAAGACGCACAGGATCAGCAGTGCTGTGGTGGCGCAGGTGGCAAGCGTCCCCGCAGCATTGCTCCTCAGCGATGCGACGCATCAACGCCCCCCCACGCGCGCAGGGGCTCGACCTGCTCCGCCACCGGCTGAAGAGCATGCACGAGCACGGCCACGCGCCGGCGCCCTCGCAGCAGGCGCAGGTGCGTGCGCATGCCATGTGTGTGCGGGGAGCTGCGGCACCTGAGCAGTCTCAACGCGCCGGCACACCTGCCGTGACGGCGCCGGAGTGCTGCAGGTGCTCCTGGCGGCGGCGGACGAGCAGTCCGACACGGCCTTTTGCCTGGTGCAGCTGCCGGGCGCCACCCCAGCAGACCCCCGCCCCGCCTACGTCCTGCTCAAGTACGGCTCGAACTCTCCGCCCGGGGCACCCCCACGTCGCCGCCCGGCCCTGCAAATTCTTGCGCCCGCCTGACACTGTCTCCCTCCCTCCTTGCTTGCTGCGACGGCCCGCGAGCGCGCAGGATGGACGTGACGCTGGACGACGTCTCGCGCTGCGTCACGTCGCTGGTGGAGCGCGCGCAGCTGCCGGCCTCCCTGGCGGCGGCGCCCGACGACGCGCTGGCGGCGCGGCACCTGACCACGCAGCAGCAGCGCGCCGCGCCCTTCCCCACGCACCAGGTCGCCAAGTGGCACGCCGTCAAGCAGCCGGGGGCCGCCGACCACAGCTGGAGGCGCATCCACAGCCACGGTGAGCGGGCGGGCGAGCCGTTTGCGAGTCAGATCCACCGTTGCGCAGCGTTTGCGCCTCGCCGGGCGAGGCGCTGCTTTGCATGTGCGCTGCGCCTGATGGTGGTGTAGGTGACAAGCGCGTGGGCCCTGGCAGCCAGGTGTACGGCGCGGCGCTGCGCGCGCTGGGCGCGTGGGTGCGCGCCCGCAACAGCGACGCCGACACGGCCAAGGAGCTGCACAACGCCGGCTGCGGGCCCAAGTGAGCGACATCTGCGGCGACGGTGAACTTCTGCGGCCCGGACGCTCTTCCTCAAACAGAGCTGCACGCCCGTGTGGTGCGCCCGCGTCGCAGGTTCGAGCTGATGGACGCGTTTGGCATGGTGCCGCTCATGTGCCAGCCGGCGCCGCCCGAGACGGCCGCGCGCGCCGGCAAGGCGGCCATGTCGGAGCCCGAGGGGCCGGTGCGCGCGGACGGCGGCGGGGAGGGCGCGCCGTGCCAGGTGTCGGGCGAGCAGGTGCGAAGGGGGCGGTGTTTCGCCACCCCACGGCGCAAGGCTCGTTCACGCAGGCATCATGCAGGCAGCCTGTCACCGCGAGAGGCGCTACCTGCTCGCTTGCGTCCCCGCAGGTGAACGACCTGTTCAACGCCATGAAGGCCGTCTACGACATCGAGACGCAGGTGCGTGCGTGTGCGACGTGACGGAACGGGCCTCCGCACGCGTCGCGCAGCAGCGAGGCGCGTGTTGGGAATCTCATGCATCCTTACCGGCACAAAGGTGGGGCGGGATGGTGGTGGTGGCGCAGGTGGTGGACGTGGCCGTCTGCATGGACGAGGCGGCCGCCTTCCTGCACTGGAGGAGCACGCAGTGAGTCGAGCTGTGGTTGGCGCTGCGGGCAGGGCGGCTGCTCCCTGGGGCCGGCCTGAGCGGTGTGGACGCAGAGTGCTCTCACTGCGTGACCAAGCCTGCGTGCCGCCGACCGCAGGCGCAACCGCGTGACGGGCATGCAGTTTGAGATGGAGGGCCTCGAGGTGCGCGGGCGCAGCACGCACTAGTTGACGGGGACGGTGCCCATCAGGGTGGTAACCAGTCGTTCCCTGGCCCACGCTGAGGCGGGGGGGGGGGAGATGGGCGGCGGTCGCGCGGCGGACGGCGGCGGCGCGGGCGTCGGGCCCTCCACAGTGCGTGCCTGCTGCTCTGGTCCTTGGCGGGATGGTTCCTTGACGGTGTGGCATGCAGGTGGACCTGCTGGACGCGCGCGAGGGCACGCTGCGGGGCGCCTTCCTGTTCCGGGACCTGACGGACTTTGAGCAGGACATGCTGGACGCCTGAGGGACCCCTGGCTGCCCTGCGTTCCCTTCACGCAAGCTGACGGTTCCTTTGCGAATAAGGAGGCGGGCACGGCTGCGGTTCGGTGGGCTTCTTGAACGTTGGGCAGGGCTGCGCTGTAGGACCTGTGCTGAGTGTACCAGTATCCTCTGCTTTTTGCTGCTGCTGTGCTCCTCGTCTTCCTGTTCCCGCGAGGGTAGTGTGCCCCATGTCCACACGTCGCTGAGCAAGTGCGGTCCAGGTGCAGCAGTGATGAGCAGCAGCACGAGCAGAATGCGGTGAGGGGGCCTTCTGCACGAAGACAGGCGGAGCTTCCTGCACTCACAGGAGATGGCATCGTCGTGCTCGGGCCCGCTCGGCGCAGGCGCCAGGGCGTCGAACGGCGGGGAGGCGGAGGTGCGCTCCTCCTGCTGTGCACTCAGCCGTCGCTGGGCGCAGGACTCGGCGCCCAGCTGTCCCGCACGCGCTCGCTGGTGGGTCGGGCAGGCCTGGCAGATCAACTGGAGCTCCGCGTGGAGAGCGTGGTGGCTTCTCTGTGGAGCCTGTTGCAGGGCCTGCAAATCCTCAACCTCGACACGGGCGAGTACATGTCAAGCGAGGACCTGCAGCCGCTGCCGTTGCACGGAAGGGTGCGCGCGCGCCGCACGCCGCGTGTGTGTGGGCAGGGCTCTCCAGCGCCGCAGCACCTGCTTCCAGCCGTGCACGCATCACGTTGTCATGGGGCACTCATCAATTGCGCTCTCGTGCGGAGCTGCGGCGCGGGCGCGCGTGCACCGCGAGGTCCACCTGTGGCGCCTGTTGCTCCGCGCCGCTGCTTCTGCAGGGCACTGGCGGCGGCTCAGCAGCGGCCAGCACCAGCAGGCGGGACACCGGTGAACCGCCGGCGGCTGCGTCGTCGTCCAGGGGCGTGTTCTCCGGCGCGATCCGCAAAGCGGTGAGCGCTCCCGGCTGTCCCAAGCTCTGGCTCTGTGCCCGGCAAGGGAGGAGAACGGCGGCTGTAGGAGCCGAAAAGGCTTGCAGCAAGCGTGGCTGTCCTCCTTCTTCCTGCCCAAACCTTGCTATCTGGAACCTTGGCCACGCTCGGGCCGCCGTTTTTGCCTTGCAGGTGGCGAGCGCGGCAAAAAAGGTTCAGCAGCAGGTGCACGAGGGCCTGCAGCGCGTGGAGGAGAACATGCAGGAGCGCCGCGCCGCCAGGGAGGAGCAGCAGCTGCAACTCCAGCAGCGGCAGCAGCAGCAGCAGCAGCGGGCTGGCGCCGCCGCACAAGGCCCGCTCGCCGCCGCCCTCGCCACCCGTCAGCAGCAGCAGCAGCAGCAGCAGCAGCACCCGCCTACAGTGCTGCAGCCGCTTCCCGCCGTCCGCACCTCCGCACCTGCCATGGCGCCCGCTCGGGCCCTCGAAGGCGCGCTGCACGCAGCCCCCGGCGCGTCGCCCACCACGCCCGCCGCGCCGCTGCCCCCCTTCCAGCCCGCGCACCGCCACGCAGACGCGCCCTACACCCCAACCACCTCCCAACCGCCGCTGCCGCCGCCGGCGCACTCGCCGACCGGCGCTGCGGCCCCGCAGCAATGGGCGCACGACGCCGCGGCCGGGTCGCTGCAGCCGGCGGCGGCGCAGCAGCAGCAGCAATGGAGCGGCCCCGTGGAGCGTGCCAGCCTGGCGGGGTCATCCGTCGCAGCGCTGGACGCCCGCAGCAACGTCGCCGACCCCTGGGGCAGCCTCCACGCATGGGGCCGCGCGCCCTCCTCCCCCCTCGGCGCCCACCACCCCGCCGCCTCCTCGCCCGCCGCCGCCGGCGCCACTCAGGGGCGCGACGGCGACGGGGGCGCCGCCGCCGGGCCCTCGCCTAGGGCTCAGCCGCATGAGGCGCGCGAGGGCTCGGTCACGCTGCAAGCCTCGGGGTCCCACGGGTCGCTCAGCGCGACGTCGGCGTCGGCCGCCTTCCAGGCAGCTTCCTGGGGGTTCGCCAGCGGCCCCGCCGCTGTCACCGCCACCTCGATGGGCGCGGAGGCCCGCAGCACCAGCCAGCCCCTGGGGCCCCTGGCCATGGCCGCGCTCGCACCCACCGCCAGCACCGCCTCCACCTCCTCCACCTCGGCGCCCAACAGCAGGGCGGCGCCCGCAACCAACGCGCCCAAGGCCACCATGGCGGCGCTCAAGCAGACCCTAAACTGGGGCCGGGGGAAGCTGGCCGGTCGCGGCGGCGCCGACGCCGGCGGCGACGACACGTCCACCAACTCCACCAACCTGCAGCGCACTTCGGTCGACTCCGTTGGGGCGGGCGTGGGCGCCGCTCTTGGTGGAGGCGGCGGCAGCGACGTCTCGCAGCCGCTGGCGACGTCGGCGTCGGCGGGGGAGGCGGGTGTGGGTGAGGCGGCGCCCGCGGTTGGGGGCCTGCGGGGGCGGCTGGAGAAGATTGGCGGGCAGCTAGCCAGGCGGGCGGAGGAGCGGAAGCGGCAGCGGGCGGAGCGGCAGGCGGCGGCGGCGGCGGCGCGGGTGGCGGGCGGCGGCGGTTCGGGGTGGCGGATCCGCGGCGGCGCGCGGGCGGGCGGCGACGAGGACGAGGAGGGCGAGGAGGAGGAGGAGGAGGACGACGACGACGACGAGGGGCCGGGGCTGGCGCGGGACCGCGGCGGCGGCGGCGGCGAGGCGTGGGGCGCGGACGCGCAGGGCGACTTGTCGGTGCCGCTCTTGCCAAAGGTATGGCGGGTTGTGCGGTTGGCGTGTTGTGCAAAGGGCGGCGCGCCCGCCGTGGATCAGAACACCCTGGCCGGCAAAGCAAAGGCAAAGAAAGGAGCTCTGCGTCGGCGGTGCTGTTGCTGCGTTGCCGCTTTGCGTCGCTGCCCGGGTGTGTGCAGGCGGTGGGTCCGGCGGGCCTGGGGCAGCCCGTGCGCACGCAGAGCGCCCGCGGGGCGGCGGCGCCGGGACGGCTGCTCTCCACGGTGAGCGGCATCTCCACCTCGCGGCATCCCTCTCCCCCACGCATGCACGACGCCGCCGCGCCGCCGCCGCGCCCCCAAGCTGCCCGCTCGCCTGACGCGCGCGGCGGCCCGCGCCCGCCGCACCACACGGCGAAACTCGGCGTGTTGCATCGCAGTGGAGTCGAGGCGCGCGCCGCGTGCGACTGCCGCCGGCCGCTGCGCCCCAGCCGCCCGCTCGCCTGATGCCCATATGCCAGGCGCACCACACAGCAGCCTCGATGCACGTACGCACACGACGTGGATCCGACGCGCCCTGCCCGCCGGCGCTGATCTCACAGGTGCGGCTGGTGCAGAGCCTCCCGGCGCACGACGGCGTGGTGTGGGCGGCCAAGTTCAACCCCCAGGGCACGCTGCTGGCCACGGGCGGCCAGGACGGCGTCGTGCGCGTCTGGGCCCTCGCCATGCCGCAGCACGAGGGCTCGGCGGCCGCCGCGCCGCACGGCTCGCTGCTGCCGGGGCAGGCCAGCGGCGGCGCCGCCGCCGGCGTCGCGGCGCCGCTCCGGCCGCCGCCTCTGCAGCCGCAGGCCTCGCACCAGTCCTCCTCCTCACTGTCCTTGTCGGCGAACCCCCATGCGGGGTCTAGCGCCGGCGGGGCGACGGCGGGGGTGGCGCCGCTGGCCCGCGCCGCGTCCGCCTCCTCCTCCCTGCCCGGCGTGCCGCCGCTGCCGCCCCGGACGAGCAACCCTAGCCTCCTCAACCCTAGCCATTCAGGCGTGGAGCAGCCGCAGCAGCCGGCGTGGGCGGCGGGCGGCGGCGGCGGCGGCGGCGGCGGCGGCGGCGGCGGCGGCGCGTCATTGGGCGGGGCCGGGGCGCAGCAGCCGCTGGCGCCGGCGTTCAGCCTCAGCAGCACGGACGTGGGGGGCGGCGAGGGCGGCGGCGGCGGCGGCGGGGGCGGGGGGTCGCTGAGCAGTTGGGGGGCGCCAGCGGTGCGCCCTGCGCCTTGCTACGTCCTGTTGGGTCACTCGGAGGACGTGGTGGACCTGGGGTGGTCGGCGGGGGGCAGCCTGCTAGCCACAGCCTCGGTGCGTGTGGGGCGGTGCATGGCGGAGGTGTTTAGGGTTGGGGCGCTCGGGAGGATGTGGTGGGTCTGGGTTGGTCGATGTGGTGGGTCTGGGTTGGTCAGCGCGGGGCAGCCTGCCGGTCACGGCCTCGGTACATGGTGGGGTCTAGGGCTTGGGGGTCCCAAGCTCGCGCACCCACCGGCCCAAAAGCGGGGCGGATTTCCAGCAATGGCCTCACGGAACTGACACGGCGCGCCTCTGCTGCTGCTGCCGCGCCGCCCTCCTCGCCATTCAGGTGGACGGCACGGCGCGCCTCTGGCACATCCCGGCGCTCCCGCCGCCGCCCCCCAGCCCCACCGCCGCCGTCGCCTCCTACCTCTCCGCCCACGGCGCGGGCCTGCTCTCCTCCATGGCCTCCCTCACCCACCCGCCCTCGCCCTCATCGCTGCCGCCCTCGGCCAGCTTCCGGGCAGCCACCGCCGCCGCCGCCATGCCAAGCCCCACCCAAGCCCTACCCCAGCAGCAGCAGCTCGTGTGCATGCATGAGCTCCCGCACCCTGATTTCGTCACCAGCGCCTGCTTCCACCCGCTGGACTCTAGGGTTTTGGCGACGGGGTGCGCCGACGGGCGCGTTAGGGTTTGGGACGCGGCGGCGGCGAGGGTGGTGGCGGCGGCGGCGGTGCCGCACGACATGGTGACGAGTTTGGCGTGGCTGCCGACCACCGGTGGCGGCGGCGGCGAGGCGGGTGGTGGCGGCACGGGGCACCGGCTGGTGGTGGGCACGCTGCAGGGCATGTGCAGGTGAGCTTTTCGAAGTTCTTTTCAAATCTTTCGTTTTGAAGAAGGAAGAAAGGGAAGGGAAGAAAGGGAAAGAAAGGGGAGGGAAGCTTGGTGTGCGTCGTTTGCTGCGCAGGCAGTACGACTGGCACCCGGGCAACGCCTTCCAGCCCCCGCCCGCCGCACCGACCACGCACGCCGACCAGGCCAACCAACCGCCAACCGCCGCCCCAACCGCCGCCGCCTCGGCGGCGCCACGCTCGCTCAAGCCCGGCGGCGGCACTGGCGGCGGCGGCAGCGGCAAGGCGGGGGCGGCAGCGGCGGCGGCGGCGGGGCCTCCGCGCCTCGAGTACGTCGCCACCATCGACGTGAAGGACCGCCGGGGGCAAGCGGGTGCGTCCCGCTGCAAGCCCTCGTTCAGGGCTTTGCTCATGACGCAGGCCGCTTCCCGCCACCCTGACGCGGCGCGCAGCCCCGTCTCGCAGCGTGCGGCTGCGAGCACAGAGGTTGCCAGGTGTGCGCCCCTCGCTGCGCCACGCCGCGCTACGTCCCTCTCCTCCGCAGGGTCGGGGCGCAAGGTCACGTCCGTCACGCCCGTGCCCTCGTCCCGCGCCGGCGGCACCTTCCTGGTGACTTCCAACGACTCGAGGGTGCGGCTCTACCACCGATACGCGCTGGTGAGAAGTTGACGGCGGCGGCGGCGGCGGCAGTGCTCAGAGGAGGACGAGCGCAGCAGGCACTGCGGCACAGCGCGGCACCTCTGGCGGGGTGGATCGCCGGTGCCCTGCCGCAGCACGCCCAGTCGGCGAGGCGGAACAGCCCCCCCCCCCCCCCCCCCGGGGGCCCCAGCTGGCCAGAGAACGCCACGCACGAGCCTGCTTGCGTCCCCGCGCGCGCTCCCCCTCATCCCCCCACGCGCACGCCTCGCCCCGACTCTGCAGGAGGTCAAGTTCAAGGGCCCCCGCAACCGCCACACGCTGGTGCGCGCCGCCGTGACGCCCGACGGCGCGCACGTCACGTGCGGGTCGGACAACGGCTGGGTCTACGCCTGGGACGCCTACCTGCCCGCCGCCGGGAGCGTCTCGGCCTCCTCGCACGCCTCGTCTGCCGCGCCGCCCGACGGTGAGAGAGCGGCGTGTGCTGGCGCCTCTGGGCCCCCTCTCTTGCATTCGCCCGCCCTGTTCTGCCCTGTCCGCCGCGCCGCCCGACGGTGAGAGAGCGGCGTGCGCTGGCGCCTCTCGGCCCCCTCTCCTCCTCCCTGTCCTTCCCGCCTGCCTGTCTGCGCCCGCCGCTCCCACTCTCGCTCCCTCGCCCAGCACGCGAGCACGAGCGAGCCTCCCCTCTTTGCACCGCACTCCCCGAATGCTCTGCGCGATGCTTCTGCGGACGCGCCCACGACACACAGCACCCGTCCGCACAACGCCTCACGCCGCGAACACTGACGCCCCGCCCGTGGACGCCATGCCCGTGGCTGTGCCGTGCGCTCGCAGCGGGCAGCGCGCCGTCCGCCACCGCCGCCAGCTTCGCCAGCACCTCCAGCACAGTGGGGCCCCCCGCCGCCGGCTCGCACCACGCGCCGCCGCCGCTTCACGCGGGCCCGCTGGGGCCTCTGCGGCCCAAGAACGGGCTCTACGACGCCTTCCGCAGCGAGGAGGCCGTCGCCACCGTAGCGCTGGTGGCGCCGCGACACGCCTGGCGCGTGTCGCCGGCGGCGGCGCAGCAGCGGCTGCTCTCGTTCATCGCCGCGGCGGCGTCGGCGACGGCAGCGGGCGGCGGGGCGGGCGCGCCGCCGCCGGGCGCGGCGGGCGGGGCGGCGACGGGTCAGGGGGAGGGGGCCGGCGCGGCGGCGCGGGCGGCGGCGCAGCAGGCGGTGGGCAGTCCGCTGCTGGGCGCGCTGTTTGTGGTGGCGGGCTTCTCTGGCAACTTGCTGGTGTATGAGAACTGCACGTGATGGGCTAGAGAGCGTGTGCGTGGACGGGGGCGCCGCGGCGCTTGCTTGGCAGAGGCGAGCAGGCGTGGCGCGCGGACGGGCGTGCGCAGCGGCGCGCTCCCGTCGGCGCGCATGCATTTCGGGGCTGGGGAAGGGGTGGCGTGCGCTAGAGGGTAGAGGGGGGCTGAGGGGAGCCGAGAGAGGAGCGGGTGTGTGGTGAGGAGCGTGGGGTGTGGGGTGGCTTGTGTGCCATCAGGGGTGGAGGGGGCAAGCTCAGGCTGTCCGTCTCCAGCAGGACCTGCTAGACATGTCGCTAGACATCTGGGGTTCATTGCTGCCTTCTGCGCTTCAACAGCACGCGAAGGGGCTTGCACTGGCATGCCACCGCAAGGAGGAGCTGGCGGTGCAGAGCTTCTGTCGCCTGCGTGGCGTGCGCGGTGCTCTCACTCTGGCAGGCACGCGTCACAGTCCCGAGCGTACGCGCCTGCCTGAACCGCCTGTCCTGTCTTGACCTATGCATGCGGCACAGGTCGTGCTTGTGCAAGCGCAAGGGTGTGCTGCAGGCTGCGTGGCCAGGAAAAGC
>VFQP010002758.1_pt1 | contig 19045 bp, 20 predicted proteins | sample 3512351 | NCBI WGS metagenome assembly VFQP01 (sample SAMN10412372, study PRJNA504923) | tailings metagenome | isolation source: Relicate 1 Philex TSF1 revegetated site | place: Philippines: Tuba, Benguet | collected 2017-08-29
AAGGCCGCACCATGGTGGTGGTGACGCACGAGATGGGCTTCGCGCGCGAGGTGTCATCGCACCTGATCTTCCTGCACAAGGGCTGCATCGAAGAGCAAGGCGTACCCGCCGAGGTGCTCGCCCGCCCGAAGAGCGAGCGCCTCGCGCAGTTTCTCAAAGGCAATCTCAAGTAGTCAGGGCACCAGCTCCAGGGTGCTCGTCCACGCGCCCGGGTTCAGGCTGAGCACGCGGCCCTGGTTGGCGGCCCACTCGGCGCTCATGTCGCGGTAGCGGCCCGAGAACGCGTTGCCGCTCTGCCCCGTCTGGTAGATGAAGACCGAGCGGTCGAGGTCGGCCAGGTCGTAGAGGGCGCGCAGACTGGCCGCGTGGCGGTTGGCGTAGGGTGCATCGGCCTTGTCCAGGTGGTACTGGCCCACGTTCACGGTGAACGGATCGCCGCCGGTGGGCACGCGCACCTCGAAGAATTTCGCCAGCGGCTTCACGTTGGACATCGGCCGATGCACCGAAATCGCGGGGTGGGCATCGCCCCAGCGCCAGGCAGAAACATCCTGTCCGTGCGCAGCCTGCAGCCGCTCCAGCGCACGCGTGAGTGCGGCGCCGCTTGCGGCGGCACAGCCCGCGTCACCGCACCAGGCCTTGTTGTCCGACTCGAGAATGTTTTCGACCGCGTTGCGGAACAGGCGCTTGCCGTACATGGCCTCGAAGCGTTCCTTGCCGAGGCGACCACCGATCACGCCCCGGGTGAACTCGTCCACCCAGGCGCTGTACACCAGCGGCGCGGCGCTGTCGGCGCGCATGTTGCCGTCAAAGCCCTGGAGCGTTTGCAGCGCCGCGGCGGCCAACGCGTGCTCGCTGCGCGCCTTCTGCAGGTGCGGCAGCAAGCGCAGCATGGCCGCGCCGTGCAAGTCCCCTTGCATGGTCTGCATGCTGGTCATGTCGTGCCTGGGCGTCTGCTCCAGCAGCTGCTCGATGCGCTGTTGCCGGTACGGCGGCGCCCAGTCCTGCGTGAGGAAGTGCGGGTAGTCGGCGGCGTGGATGCGTTGGTTGGCGGTGGCGATCCAGCCGCGAGCGCCGTCGTCCTGTGGCGTCTGTTCGTAGGGCAGCCAGCCGGTCCAGTCGTAGCGCGACTCCCAACCCGGCGATGGCGCCACGCCGCGGATGTCGTTGTCGGGCGCGCGCAGGGGCACCTGCCCCGCCGCCTTGTAGGCGATGCGGCCGCTGCGGTCGGCCATCACCACGTTCTGCATCGGCGCATGGAACTCGGCGAAGGCGCTGATGAGCTCGTCCACCGATTGCGCACGGTTGGCCGCGATGGTGGCGACCACGTTGCCGTCGATTGCCTCCAGCGCCGTCCAGCGCAGGGACAGCACGAAGCGGCTGGTGTCGATCACCTGGCCGTGCGAGGCCTGCGCATCGCTGAGCACCGGGCCGTGGCGGGTGTGACGCACCAGGTGCGTCACGTCGGGCTGGCCCTTGACCTTGATGGTCTCGGCCCGCACGGTGAAGGGTTGCCAGGCTGTCTGCCCGTTGGCCGACGGCACGCGGTACTCGCCCGGGTTGGCCGGGTTGATCTGCTCGAGATAGAGGTCCTGCACGTCGGGACCGGTGTTGGTGAAACCCCAGGCCGCGTTGGCTGAGCGGCCCAGCACCACGAAGGGCGTGCCGGGCAGCGTGGCCCCGATCACGTCCATGCCTTTCTGGCCATCGGCATCTGGGGCCTGCAGGCGCGCGAAGTACCAGATCGCGGGTGCGCTCAGGCCGAGGTGCGGGTCGTTGGCGAGCAGCGGCTTGCCGCTCGCGGTGCGCGAGCCGGCCACCACCCAGTTGTTGGAGCCCTTGCCCTCGGAGTGGCCGAAGGTGTCGGTCCAGGTGCGCAGGTCCTGCGCGATGCGGGTGCGCAGATCATCGGCCGGTGCCACCGGCGCCGGGGCTTGCGACGTCGTTTCCGCACCGTTGCGGTACACGCCCAGGCCGCGGTAGAGCCGCGCCAGGTCGGCCGACGCGGCCCGTGGCTCACCGGGGTACGGCGGAAACAGCTCCCACAGCGCATCGGTATCGAGCACCCTGAGCGCCGACAGGCGCGCGAACTCGTTGCCCCAGTTGCCGCCCAGGTCAAGCGCCATCATGATCGACCAGCCCACCGTGTCGGCGGCGTCCCACCAGGTGCCGCGCGCCGCCTCTTCGCGCGGGTCCACGCCGAGCAACAGGAATTCGGGCGTGCGCGCTTGTTCGCTGCCGGCGAAGAAAGCGTTGATGCCAGCGGCGTAGGCTTCCATCGCAGCGTGCGCATCGGGTGGCAGTGCAGCCAGCTGGCGCTGCGCAGCAACCCGCACGCCCAGCGTGCGCATGAGCTTGTCGGTCTCCAGCGTGGCAGGCCCGAGAAACTCGGACAGGCTGCCGCGCATGACCGCACGGTTGAAGGCCAATTGCCAACCTCGCTCCTGCGCATGCACGTAGCCCAGCGCCATCCAGGCGTCGGTGGCGCGCGCAGCCTGGATGTGCGTGACGTCGCTGGCGTCGCGCCGCACCTGCACCGGTGCAGACAATCCGCTCAGGCGCAACTGACCGTCCATCACAGGCAGCGTCTGGCGCGCGTACCAGAACGCCAAGGCGGCGGCCAGCACCAGCAGCATGCCGATGGCGGCCAGTGAGCGTCGAATCCAGCGCATGCGTGTGTCTCCCGGGCTTGTTGGAGTCCGCGAGGATACGTCGCGTGAACCCGGGTGGGGAACGTTCGCTGTCGCACAAGCGGCGCCCTGCGCCGCTGCCACTCAGGGCGCAGCCGGTTTGCGGCCGAGCACCATGCTGCCGTTGACGAGCTTGAAGCTCACCATCGGCGCACTGAAATCGGAGAACGGCGCGCCGAGAGCAATTTCGCCGTCTCCGGTGAGCATCACCTCTTGACGGCGCAAGGCCACCACGGCGTCGCTGCCGGCAAAGCGCACCCAGGTGCCGTAGCTGCTCACGTCCTCCAGCACGTAGTTGCCGGCCCGCAGCTCGATGGTGGCGTGCATGCGCGATACGCGCGGGTCGGTGACCACGAAGCCGGCCTCCGGCACGCGGCCGATGCGCACCGGCAGGTCCTCGGAGGCAAAGGTGCGGGTGGCGTCCAGCCAGGCCAGCTCGATGCCGGCGAAATCCGAATCCTCCTTCGGCGTGATCGCGTGCAGATCGGCCGGCATGGTGAGGAACTCAGACTGCATGTCGAGCTGCCACTCGATGCGAAACACCTCGCACGGGTCCACCTTGCCCTTGATGCGCATGGGGCCCAGGCTGCGGCTGCGCACGCCGGACTTGGGCTCCAGCGCCTGGACCACCGTGTCGCTGGCAAAGATCTGCTCGGGCCCGGCCAGGTCACTCAGGCGCGAGGCCAGGTTCACCGCGTCGCCGAAGCAATCGCCGTCCACCCACACCACCGGCCCGCGCGCCAAGCCCACCTGCATGAGCAGCTTCAGGTGCGCTGGCCATTGCTGCACGCGCTTGGCATGCTCCTGCTGGATCTGGACCATGGCTTCCACACAGGCGCGGTTGTTGCCGAAAGCCATGAGCACGCCGTCGCCCAGCATCTTGACCACCGTGCCGCCGTGGGCCTGCCCGCGCGCGCCGATCCACTGGGTGAGCTTGGTCACCGCCTTGGTCGCGCGGTCGTTCCCCAGTGTCTCGAACACCGAGGTGCTGCCGGTGAGATCGACGAAGGCAATCGTGAGGTCGGGCATGGTAGGCAGGGTTATCGCTTCATTACAGCATGCAGGTCTTCAACCGCTGTTTCTTCGGCCGCCGAGCCCCCACGCTGCAACGACACGCGGCCACCGTATGTCGCCCAGGGAACACATGCGGGCCCACCCAGCGAGTGCAAAGGTATTAGGTTTCTGAGACTTCGCCTCAAGGACGAGCACTAACCGCATGATTTGCCTGTTGTTTTTTCTCTGTATCAGGGCTTGTGTCATTGCATCGACATGCACCAAACCGTATCCTGCGCTTCCCCTTGTGACGCATCCCCCCTCTTTGCATCCCATGCGTTGGTTCAAGCCCAGTCTTCGCAACAGCATCTCCGCGCTGATCGGTCCGCACGCGCGCGCCGACGAGGAAGACGCGCTGGAGCCGGTGCGCCGCGCCATGCTCGATGTGCTCGGTGAAGAGGGTGCACAGCGCAACCCGGCCCTCAAGCGCCGTCTGAAATTCATGCACGACGCGCACAGCCTCTGGTACGCGCGCGCCGAGCTGGTGGCGGTACTCAGCCAGATCCATGGCGAAGCGCTGGCCGTACACCGGGTGCAGGGTCTGTCACCGGTTTTCCAGGGCTTGATTCCCAAAGCCCTGATCGACGCTTCGCGCATCCGCCGCGTCTGATCCCTCAGCGATCGTGGTCTTGCCCGGGCTCGTGGCCCCAGACCATCAGTGCCTGGCGTCCTTCCACCAACAGCTCCACCCGCCTGCCCACCGGCAGCAGCACCTTGGTGGGCACATGACCGAACGGCAGGCCGGTGTAAACCGGTGTCTTGGTCTGTGAGCGGAACCAGTCGACGACGGTCTTGAGCGAGTAGCCGCGGTCGTGGCCCGGCACCAGCTTGAAGCGGTTGAACGAACCCAGCAGCACCGCCTTTTGCGCGTCCACGATACCGGAGCGCAACAGCTGCGTGAGCTGGCGCTCGATGCGGTAGGGGTGCTCATTGACGTCCTCCAGGAACAGCACGCCGCCTTTCACGGCCGGCAGCCAGGGCGTGCCCACCAGCGCGCACAGCACGTTGAGGTTGCCGCCCCAGAGCATCGAGTCGTGCACATGCCGCATCGGCTTGGCCGCGTGGGCGCGGGTGTCGGCGGCGGGCAGCGTCCAGCCCGTTCCTTCGGCTGCTCCCGCGATGAGGTCGTCAAAACAGGCCAGCATGATTTCGTCGGGCTCGGTCTCAGGGCCGAAATCCTCTCCCAGTGCGGGGCCGGCCCAGGTGGTGGCGCCGGTTTTGGCAAGCAGCCCCAGTTGCAGCGCGGTGAAGTCGCTCAGGCCAACGAAGCGCGTGCCCTTCTCGATGGCCTTGGCCAGCGCCTTGTACGGCAGCGCCGGCAAGATGCGCGTGAGCCCGTAGCCGCCGCGGGAGATCAACGCCACGTCGGCACCGCTGGCGGCCGCACGGCCGATGGCAGCCACACGCGTCTCATCGTCACCCGCGAAACGCAGGTGGCTCGCCAGCGCGGCCTCGTCGATCTCGACCTCGTGGCCCAGTGCCTTGAGCCGCTTCACGCCAAGGCGAAATGCGGCTCTGTCGCGCACCGCGCTGGAGGGGGAGTAGATGTAGATGTGGCTCATGGGCAACGCGGGTCAGCGGGAAAAATGATTGACGGCAGCCTGGGCGATGGACTGGCCGTGCTCCTGCACGAAGTGGCCGGCCTGTGGCAGCAGCAGCGGTTCGGGGCAACCCCGGATCTGGTCGCGCAGGGCGCGCATCACAGGCTCGCCGAGCACCGGATCCTGCTGCCCGATGGCCATCAGGCTCTCGCCATGCCATTCCTTGCGCCAGAAATCCCGCGTCTCACGGCTCACGGCCGCGCCATCGCTGTCGGGGTGCTCGGGCACCATGGGCGGGAAGGCGCGCAGCGCCGCGCGGTGGCCACGGTCGGGGAACGGCGCGTTGTAGGCAGCGCACTCGGCCTCGCTCATCTGCGGATTCCCGCGCGCGAACAACCGCCCGACATCGAAATCGGGCTTGCTCGCGCACATCTCGCGCCACGCCAGGAAGCCAGGCGACAACGGCACGTCACCGGTGCCCACCGTGGTGTTCATCACCAGCAGGCCACGGTAGCGCTCCGGGGCGGCCATCGGCAGCGTGAGGCCGAGCAGACCGCCCCAGTCCTGCACCACCAGCACCACGTCGCGCAGGTCCAGCCGCTCGACGAACTCGAGCAACACCTGGCGGTGCCAGCTGAAGGTGTGCTGGCTGTCTTTCTTGGGCTTGTCGCTCTTGCCGAAACCGAGCAGGTCGGGCGCGACCACCCGGTCACCCGCCGCCAGGAACACCGGGATCATGTGGCGGTAGAGGTAGCTCCAGGCCGGGTTGCCGTGCAGGCACAGCCAGGTCCGGGGCGCGTCGGGCGGGCCCTCGTCCAGGTAATGCAGCCGCAGGCCGGCCAGCGCCGGGAGATCGCTCAGGAAGTGCGGCACCCACGGGTAGCCAGGCAGTTTCTCGAAAGCGCCGTCAGGGGTGCGCAGCGCGTCGTCGCGCAACGGGTGCGGGTTGCCGGTCATGCGTCGCTCCTGGAAGAAGTTGCGCAGCAGCGCGCCGCCCTCATCGGCCAGCACGCCACCCTCCACCGCGGTCTGGTGGTTCAGGCGCTCTTGGTCAAAAAGATTCACCACCGAGCCCGCAGCGCCGGTCTTGGGGTCGGGCGCGCCAAACACCACACGTGCCAGCCGCGCGTGCAGCATCGCCCCGCTGCACATGGCGCAAGGCTCCAGCGTCACGTACAGGGTGCAGCCATCCAATCGGTAGTTGCCCAGGTGCTCGGCGGCGGCGCGCAAGGCCACGATCTCGGCGTGCGCGGTCGGGTCGTGCCGGGCGATCGGAGCGTTGCGGCCGACGCCGATGACGGCGCCGTCTTTCACCACCACCGCGCCCACAGGCACTTCGCCGGATGCGGCCGCGGCCCGCGCCTCTTGCAGGGCAAGGCGCATGAACGCGGTGTCGTCGGGCAAGGGCATGCGGTCGAGTGTAGGTGAGCGCCCGATCGGTCTTTCAGGCGTCTGGCATGATGCCGGGTTGTTCTGGAAAACCCTCGGTTTTCGCCCTTCCATGCACAACCCTTCCCGCGGCGGCCGCCAGTGGGAGCTCGACGCGCTGCGCGGGCTCATGCTGGTGCTCATGACGCTCACCCACATGCCCACCGGCTTTTCGCCGGTGCTGAGCCAGCCGTTCGGCTTCGTGTCGGCGGCCGAGGGCTTCGTGCTGATCTCGGCCGTGTTGGCCGGGCGCGTGTTCGGTGCGCGTGCCGAACGCCAGGGGTTCCCGGCCCTGCGCCGGGGCTTGTGGCAGCGCGCGGGCACGCTCTACCTGTGCCATGCCGCGCTCTTGTTGCTGGCCTTCACATTGATTGCATGGCTTGGCGTGGCTCGGCACCAGGGCGGTGTGACCGGGCTGCTGGAGTACTTCTTCATCGACCGAGGCACCGCGGTGCCGGCTGCCTTCGCGTTGCTCTACAACCCGCCACTGCTGGACGTTCTGCCGCTCTACATCGTGCTGATGGGCGTATCCCCGTGGCTCATCGCCCACGGTCGGCGCCACGGCTGGCGCGGACTCTTGTGCGTGAGTGTGCTGCTCTGGCTGGCCGAGCAGTGGGGTCTGGGCACGTGGCTGCATGGCGGCGCGCACGCGCTGGGCTGGCCGGTGCCCTACAGGGACATGGGCGCCTTTCACCTGTTTGCCTGGCAGTTGCTGTGGGTGGTGGGCCTGTGGCTGGGCGCTCGTCGTGCACCCTGGCCCACACTGCGCTGGTGGGTGTGGCTGCCGGCGCTTGCCCTGGGGCTGGCCGCGCTGGTGTGGCGCCACATGGTCGGTCAGGACCCCATGCCCGGCGTGCCCGCTGTGACCGCGCTGTTCGACAAGTGGTCGCTCGGCCCCTTGCGCCTGCTCAATCTTGCGGCGCTGGTGGTGCTCTTGCTGGCCAGCGCGCCGTTGTGGCGTGTCCTGCCCCGGCCGCTGCCGCTGGAACTCCTGGGCCGCCATTCGCTGCCGGTGTTCTGCGCGCACATCGTCATTGCGTTGCTCACCCTGGCCTTCTTTGGTTCGGTTGAGGTGCTGCGCCCCTGGCAAACGGACCTCACGCTGTTGGCCGCCGCCTTTGCAGGTCTGTTCGGCGTGGCGCTGGTTTCGCAGGCGCGCGACGCCGGCGACTGGCGCTGGCGCTCAGGGCTTCAGGTGCGCTGAGATCACCTGCCGCCACAGCGCGTAGCCCTCGGGGCTGAGGTGCAGGCGGTCGCGCACGAACAGTTCGGGCCGCGCGCGGCCATCGTTGTCAAGCATGGGCGTGTGCACGTCGATGAAGTCCAGCCCCTCTTGCGCCAGTACCCATGTCTGCACCAGCAGGTTGGCCTCGCGCATCGCCACCGTTTGTGCGGCGCGCAGCGGGCTGGGCTTGATCGATACAAAGGCGATCGGCGTACCCGGCCGTTCGGCTTGCACCGCGGCCACAAAGCGCACGAAGGCGGCCAGCACCTCGTGCGGATGCGCGCCCTCGGCAATGTCGTTCTCGCCCGCGTACACGATCACCTGCCTGGGCAAGTAGCGCGTCACCAGCCAGGGCACCAGCTCGGGCCATTCCGACAGCCGTGAGCCGCCGAGCCCGCGGCGCAACACCGCAGGCGCCTGGTCCGCAAAGGTTTGCTCCAGGCCCTTCCAGAGGCGGATGGTGGAGCTGCCCACGAACAGCACACCGCCCAGCGGCGGCGCCTGGCGGCGGTCGGCATCGAACAACGCGTCGATCTCGCTGCGCCAGCGCGAGGGCGGCAGCACGATGCCGGGCGCCTGAGCCCTGGCCAGCGCCGCGGCCAGCGCGCTGGCCAGCAGCAACACGCGGCGTTTCATGTGCGGGTCTGCCCGGTCAAGCCCAGACGGCGCATCCAGCCCGCCAGCGCCTGTTCGTTCGGATTGCCACGCTCATAGGTGGTCAGCAGTGCGGCATGCGATTCGGGTCGGTGCTGGTTGAGCTTGAGTTTGCATTGGAGGTCCCGCACGCGCAGCTCGAAGGCGTGGATGCCCTGCATCATCTTGTGTTGGTAGTCCTCGGGCAAGGCGCGCCACTGTGCGTCGTACGCCGGGTCGTGGTCGTGGATCAGGTGCTTGAGCAGGCGGTCCTTGTCGTCGAACGACTCCACGAAGCGCACGTCGACGCGCGCCTGCACCAACAGGTAGTTCCAGGTCGGCACCCGTGTGAGATCGGGATAGACACGCGGCGTGAGGTAGGCGTGCGGCCCCTGGAACACCACCAGCGCCTGCGGGCGGGCGCGCAAATGGGCCGCTTGTGGATTGGGCCGTGCCACATGGCCCAGCAAGGTGACGCCGTCGCCCTCCTCCACCAGGTGCAGCGGCAGCGGCGTCACGAAGGGAAAACCGGTGTCGTCGGTGGTGATCAAGTGCGCGAACGGGTGGGCGCGCATGAGCTCGCGCGCAACGGCCGGGTCCTGGCTGGCAAATTGGGGAGGAAGGTACACGGTGGTTGCCGCAAATGCAGGTGGGGGTAGCAAGCGTAATGCAAGCGCATTGCGCGCGGGGTGGCCGCAGCGGAGGCAACGGTGCGATGATGCTTTGCGCATCGGCGCTCAAACCCATGTCCTGGCCATTTCTGTACCACCCCGCTTTCCAGAGCCTTGTGCTGCCGGCGCTGCTGGGCGCCCTGTGCACGCTGGTCTTGCACCGGGCGTTGTCGGGCACCGATCGCGCCTGGGGCGCCTTTGGCGCCTCGGTCGGCCTGGTGCTGGCGCTGCTGTGGTGGCCGGGCTTCGCGTGGCCGGCGGCATCGCAGGCCCAAAAGTACCCCTGGATCGTGCTGCTGGCGCTGCTGGCGGCGTTGGCCGTGCGCATGCTCTGGCGCGGCACGACAGCGCCCGGCCGGCGCAGCCCGTGGGCGGTGCGTTCGGCCCTGGCCCTGCTGGTGTTGTTGGCTGGCCTTGCGCTTCTCGCGGTCGTCAGCGGCTCGCTGTTGCTGGCCCAGCTGGCGCTGATGGTCGCCGCCAGCGCCGGTCTGCCCGCGCTGTGGGCATGGTGGCGGCCCGACAGCGGGCCGCGCTTCACGGCGGCCTCGTTGATCCCGCTGCTGGTGGCCTTGTTGGCGCTGCTGACGATGGTCGCTTCGCTGGGCTGGCCCCCGGACGGCGCGCAACAGGCCCCGGGCACTGGCGCCGACGATCCCTACTACACGCCGCGCTGGTAACGCGGGCACGCCGCAGGCGCGTGCGGGGTCTTGCGGCTTGTTGTTCGGCATTCGCGCCATGCAATGCGATGATGGCCTGCGATGCATCCCTCCGCCGAGCCCTTGCGCGCCCCGCGCCCCACCGAAGCCGCCGAGCACATGCTGGCGGACGTTCCCGCCGACTGGCACGACCTGTGGGCGCAAATGCTGACCGCGCGCGAGGGCCGGGTACCGCTTCCCACGGGCCGCCACGCCGCGCTCGGCCACCGGCCGGGCGCCGGGTGGAGCATCCAGGGCCCGGTGAGCGCGCGCAGCGCCGCGCTGTTCGACCTCTACAAGCCCTTGCTGGACGCGCGATCCGCGGCAGGATCGCATCCCTGGGTGGTCGCTCAGATGGGCCAAAGCCTCGATGGTTTCGTGGCCACCGCCACCGGCGACTCGTACTACGTGAACGGCGCGCACAGCCTGGTGCACCTGCACCGCCTGCGCGCGCTGTGCGATGCGGTGCTGGTGGGCGCCGGTACGGTGGCCATCGACAACCCGCAACTCACCACCCGCCGCGTGGACGGCCCGAACCCGGTGCGCGTGCTGCTCGACCCCGCTACCCGTCTGGATGGCAAGGCACGCGCCCTGCACGACGGACAGGCGCCCACGCTGTGGGTGTGCGACGCGCGGCACGCCACCGAGGCCCGCGAACGCCTGGGCCCCTCGCCGGCCGAGGTGCTGCCGGTGGATGGCTTGCTGGACGACACCCTTCGCGACAACGGCGTGGACACCCGGCACGGCGCTCTGGATCCCGAGGCTACCCGTGAAGCGCGCCCAGCCTGGCGGCCACCGCGTGTGCTGGAGGCCTTGGCAGTGCGCGGCTTGCGCGTGCTGTTCGTCGAGGGCGGCGGGGTCACCGTGTCGCATTTCTTTGCGGCGGGCGCGCTGCACCGGATGCACCTGTCGGTGGCACCGGTGTTGGTGGGCAACGGCCGACGCGGCCTGCGGGTGCCGGCGCACGATGCGATGGCCGATTGCCCACGCCCGCCCGCACGCATGGTGGTGCTGGGCGACGACATGCTCTGGGACCTGGACCTCAAGGCCCAGCCAGGCGCTGGCCGCACCGCGCGCTGATCAGCGCGGCGGCAGCGCGAGCAAATCAACGTGGCCGACGCGCAAGCTGCTTTGTGTCGCTTGAGCAAGGCGGCGTCGGCGCCACGCATGCACACGCACCGCGTCAACGGGCGCCTGCTCGGCTGCTGCCTTCGACAGACCCTCGGCCATCGTCCGCAGCATCAGTGCGCCGCGGTGGGCGTCCGACTCGATCCACCAATCGCTACGGGCCAGTTGAACGCGCCAGCCTTTTGCGCGCAGCATGTCCGCCAGCACGTGCGCTGCGCGCGCACCCAGTGCCGGGCCCAGTCCCTTGTCGCGGCCCTGGTGCGCGGCAAAGTGCCGGGCCACGAGGGCGTCGTCCGCCTCAGCGGGTTGCCAGACGTGCCGGCCGTCCACATTGAGCGCGAACAGCAGCGCCGTGCGCGAAGCCGTGGCCAACGCCGCGAGGCGTCGCAGCCAGGCCTCGCCAGCGAGGTCGAGCAGGGCCGACGCGGTGACCAGGTGCGCGGCGTGCCACGGCAGTTGCTCCAGATCGACGTTGAGGTCGGCCTGGCGGCGCAACACCTGAACCGCATCGCCCGGATCGTCACGCTGCAGCACACCGCCGGGCAGACTGTGAAAGCCTGGTCGATCGCTCCAGCGGCGCAGCAATTCGCCATCGCGGTCCACCACCAGCCACTGTTGCGGCCCACCCAGGCGCGGCGCCAGCCAGCGCAGGTTGGCGCCGGTGCCGCAGCCAAGGTCGATCACGCGCCACGGCCCGCTCGCCGGGCGTTGCGCGGCCAGTGAGGGCAACAGGCGCGCAGCGTGTTCGCGCGCAGCGGCATCGAAGGGTTCGCGCAACGCCAGCCAGTCGGCATCGAACTTTTCGCGCCGGCTCATCGTGTGGCTCCGCACAGGGGTTCGATCGCGGCCGCAAACCGGGCCGCCTGATCGGCCCACGAGGGCAATTGCCGAGCGGCCCCGCGAGCGCCGTCGGCCAGGCGAGCGCGCAGCGCCGTGTCGGTGATCACGGCGGACAACGCCTCACGCCACGCAACCTCATCGTCGGGCGGCACCAACAAGCCGGCCTGCGCGGGCACGGTCTGCGCCAACGCACCAGCGCGGCTGGCCACCACAGGCAGTCCGTGCACCAACGCCTCGTTGACCACCATGCCATAGCCCTCGTGCCGCGATGGCAGCACGAACACGTCGGCCGCGGCATAGCGCGCCTGCAGCGCGTGGTGGGGCATTTCGCCGTGCCAGTGCACCCGGCCCGCCAGCGGGCCGTTGGCGGTGCTGGCATGCAACCGCTGCGCCAGCGCCGCATCGCGTGTCGGGCTCCCTGCGCAGTGCAGCGCCCAGGGCAGATCGGTCAGGGTGGCCAGCACCCGAAGCAGCAGCACGTGGTTCTTGCGCGGGGTGAGCGTGGCCACGCACAACAGTTGCACCCCGTCGCAGCCAGACGAGCGCGCGAGCGCGGGCGTGGCCACCGGATCGGTACCCGGCACCACGACGGTGACCCGTTCGTGGGGCACCCCCAGGGCCGTCACGTCGGCCACTGTGGCCGGGCTGGTGACGATCACGCGCTGCGCATTGGCCAGTGCGGCGGCCTCCGCATCGCGCAGGTCCTGTGCTTGCCCGGCACTCAGCCCGGTTTCCAGGTGCAACGGGTGGTGCACCAACGCCACCCAGCACAGTCGATCCGCGTGCTCGGCGACCGTCTCGCCCAGCACGCCGAAAGCCAGGCCATCGGCCACCACACAGCAGCCGTCCGGCAGCGCGGCGATGCGCTGCTGCGCTTCGGCCCGCGTGGTGCCGTCGGGCCACGGCCAGGCGCCATCGATGCGCAGCACCGTCGCGGCCCACCCCATCGCGCACAGCGATTCGTACAAGCGACGGTCATACGCAAACCCGCCGGTGGGCGTGTCCAGGTCGCCAGGGACCAGCAGCACACAGGCCGGTGCAGCCGCCATACCGCGTCAGGCGCCGAGCGCGGCTTCGTACGCGGCCGATGCGACGTGCGATTCGTTGAGCGATACGCGCATCGCCGTCAGCCCACCGCTGGCGCTGCTAGGCATTGCGTGCGGACCCATCGCGCCCTCTGCGATACGCTGTGCCAAGCGTTGGAACAGCGCGTGCGCCAGGAACTCGGTGGTGGTGTTCTGGCCGGCGAATTCGGGCAACTCGTCGAGGTTGCGGTAGTTCAAGCGCGACAGTTCTTCGCGCAGCACCTGGGTGGCCAGCCCGATGTCGACCACCAAGCCATCGGGGTCGAGCGCCGGGCGGCGCACTTCCAGGTCGACCACGTAGGTGGCGCCGTGCAGCGCCTGCGCAGGGCCGAAGACGGCGCCGCGAAAGCTGTGGGCAATCATGAAATGGTCGCGAACACGGAGGGAAAACATGGGGCTTCTCAGTCGGGGTAGTCGATGCGCTGGCAAAGCGTTTGCGGGTCGCCGCCGGCAAGGCGTTGCAGCACCTGCGGCAGCTCATCAAAGGGGGCATGGTGGGTGATCAGCCGGTCAAGCACCGGGTCGGTGAGCAGCGACAGCGCCAGCGCCAGGCGCTGACCATGGTTCCAGCGCGCCCGCTGCGCTTCAGCCACCTGCCCCACCTGCGAGCTGCGCAGCGTGAGCCGCTGCGCGTGAAAGCCCTGGCCCAGCGGCACCTCGACCCGGCGCGTGCCGTACCAGCTCAGCTCCAGCACCGTGGCTTCAAAGCCGGCCAGGCCAAGGGCGGTGGCCAGGCCCGCGCCCTGCCCGCTGGCGTGCACCACCAGATCGGCGCCGACGCTGGCCTGCGCCGGCAAGGCAAACGAGGCACCCAGCGCCCGCGCCACATCGGCCCGCGAGGCCTGCGTGTCCACCACCTGCACCCGGCAGCCGGGCACGCGCGCCGCCAGCCAGGCGACCAGCAAGCCGAGCGGGCCCGCGCCCACCACGCTCACGTGGTCGCCCACGCGCGGTGGCGCGTCCCACAGGGCGTTGATGGCGGTCTCCAGGTAGGCCGCCAGCACGGCGCGGGCCGGCGGCACGCCCTCGGGCAGCGGGGTCACCGCCGTGGCGGGCACCTGGTAGCGCGTCTGGTGCGGGTGCAAGCAGAACACCGGGCGCCCGATCAGCGCTGGCGGCCCGGCCTCGACACGCCCCACATTCACATAGCCATACTTCACCGGTGCGGGAAACGCCCCCTGCTGGAACGGCGCACGCATGCGTTGCGCCTCGCTCGCGGGCACCTCACCCCGGAACACCAAGGTCTCGGTGCCGCGGCTGATGCCGCTGTGCAGGCTGCGCACCAACACCTCGCCCTCCTGAAGCGGGGGCAGGGTTTCGGGGAGGATCTGTGCCCGCGAGGGGCCGACCACCCAGCAGGCGCGGGCATTCGGGTGGGGGGATTGCATGGAAATGACTTCGCAGTGAACCTCGCGACTGTCCGGTCATCTTAGAGCCCACCACCTCACGCCGCCATGCGCCCTTCCCATGCACCCCCACCGCCCTCGGCCATCGACGCTGTCGGGGCGCTGCGGCGCGACGCCGCCCGCGCGCTGGCGAGCGCCGCGCTGCTGCTCGCGCTGGCCGGGGGTGGGCTGGCTGCGTCTGGCTTTGGCGCGGACTACGTGGCCAAGGCACTGGCGGTCTATGCCGTCGGGGCCTGGCTGGTGTGGCGCGGGCTGGCTGGCGATGCGCACCCGCATGCCCGCTTCGGCGCCGCCAACCGCATCACCCTCGGCCGGCTCGCCGGCATGGCGGCGGTGGCCGCACTGCTTGGCGAGGCCGTGCCCGCCACGCCGCCGTCAGCCTCGCCCGCGGGGGGCTGGGTGCTGATCGGGGCCGCCACGCTGATTGCGGTGCTCGACGCCGCCGATGGCGCGCTGGCGCGCCGCCAGGGGCTGGCCAGCCGCTTCGGCGCGCGCTTCGACATGGAAACCGACGCCGCCTTCACCCTGGTGCTCAGTGCCCTGGTGTGGCAAGCCGGCCAGGCCGGGGTCTGGGTGCTGGCCTCGGGCCTCATGCGTTACGCCTTCGTGGCGGCGGCCTGGGCCCTGCCCTGGCTGACCGCACCGCTGCCGCCCAGCCGACGCCGCCAATCCGTCTGCGTGGTGCAGATCACCGCCCTCATCGTCTGTCTCGGCCCCATTGTGTCGCCAACCCTGTCCAGCGCCATTGCGGCGCTGAGCCTGCTGTTGCTCACCGCCTCGTTCGCCATCGACATCCACCACCTGGCGCGTCATCGCGCCACTTTCCGGGAGAGCCGCGCATGAAACCCCTGCCCACCCTGGCCGCGCTCGCGCTGACCGCCCTGCTGGGCACCGGCGCCGCCTTTGCCCAACCCCAGCGCTACGAGATCGACCCCGATCACCTGTCGCTGGGCTTCTTGGTCGACCACATCGGCTACGCCAAGGTGCTGGGCATGTTCCGCTCGGCGCGCGGCAGCTACCGCTTCGACGAAGCCACCGGCGTGTTGTCGGACGTGCGCATCGAGGTCGACACCGCCAGCGTGTTCAGCAACCAGCGCAAGCGCGATGACCACCTCAAAGGGCCGGACTTCCTCAACAGCGGCGAATTTCCGCGCATGGTGTTCACCGCCAGCAACGCCCGGCGCACTGCCGATCGCCAGTACGAGATCACGGGCCAACTTGAACTGCTGGGCAAGAGTCAGCCGCTGACGCTGCAGGCCACCTGGAACAAGAGCGCCGAGTCGCCGATCGGCGGCTTCGGGCGCAAGCCGTATGTGATGGGCGTGTCCGCGCGCGGCAGCTTCAAGCGCAGCGCCTTCGGCATGAACTACGCGGTGGCCAACGGCTGGGTCGGTGACACCGTCGATCTGATCATCGAGTTCGAGGCGGTTCGACAGTGACCGCCGCTGCATGGCTGCGCGCCGGCCTGGCTTTCTTCGTCCTCAACACGCTGCTGACCTTCGAGAACCGCTGGCCCGGGCTGGGCGTGGTTTACATGCCACGGCTCTCGTTCGAGCTCTGCCTGGGGGTGGCGCTTCTGGCGGCCTGGGTGGCCTGGCGCGGTGTGCCCTCGGCACGCGCCACCACCGCGTTGGCGCTGGCCTTTGTACTGCTGGTGGCCGTGCGTTACCTGGACGTGACCGTGCCGGCCATGATGGGCCGCCCGGTCAACCTGTACTGGGATGGTCGCCACGCGCTGGAGCTCCTGCGCGTGGCCGGGCAATCGTGGTCGTGGTGGCACGTTGCGGGTGCCCTGTCGGCACTGCTGCTGGGTGCGGCGCTGTTGCTGGTGGGCGCGCGCTGGGGCATTGCCACGCTGGTCCGTGCGCTGGCCACGCTGCCCAGCCTGAGGCACGGGAGCGGCCTGGCGGCGGGCGCGTTCGCCTTGTGTTTCGCGGCCTACGTGCCGGACCAACGCGACACGCGCTGGTTCTTCTCGTTGCCGCTTACGCCCACTCTGGTGCAGCAGGCCACGCTGCTGGCGCAGGCGGCGTGGCCCGGGCGCGCCGATGCCACCCTCGGGCCCGGGCCAGCGTTCGACACCGACCTTCAGGCGCTGCGCACGTCGCGGGGCCCGGCCGACGTGGTGCTGATGTTCGCGGAGTCTTATGGCGCGGTGGCCTTCGATGACGAGACGCTGGCCGCCACACTGGCGCCAGCGGGCACGAGGCTGCAGGACGCCATCCATGCCAGCGGTCGGCAGGTGGTGTCGGCGCGCGTGCGCGCGGCCACCTTTGGCGGTGCGTCGTGGCTGTCGCACGCCAGCCTGCTCTCCGGCATCGAGACCACCGACCCGGGGCGCTACAACCTGCTGCTCGCCAGCGAGCGGCCCACACTGGTGCAACACTTCGCGCGCCACGGCTACCGCACGGTGGGCTGGATGCCAGGCATCAAACGCCCCTGGCCCGAAGGGGCCTTCTATGGCTTCGAGCGCTTTGCCGACGATGCCCGGCTGGGCTACAGCGGGCCCGATGTGGGCTACTGGCGCATCCCCGACCACGCAGCGATGGAACTGCTGCAGGCGCAGGAGCTGGGCACTGGTCCTCGCAAACCGGTGTTCGCGGTGTTCCCGACCACCAGCACACACGCGCCCTTTCACCCGCTGCCCACGCTGCCCGACGGGCCGGCCAGTCAAGCCGATGGCGGATCGACAGGCGAGCGCTATGCACGCAGCCTGCGTTACCAATACCGGTGGCTTGCGCGGCACCTGGCGGCAACCGGGCCGAGCCCGCTGGTGTTGATCGTGGTGGGCGACCACCAGCCGCCTGGCGGGCTGGCCGGGCGCGATGCGTCCTGGGACGTGCCGGTGCACGTGATCGCCAGCGACCCGTCGCTCATACGCCGCTTCGAGGGGCTGGGGTTCACCGCCGGCCTGCGGCCTGGCGGCATGGCGCTGGGTGACATGCACGACCTCACGCGCGCGCTGCTGTTGGCCTTCGACGGCCGCAGCGAGCACCACTGAGCACGTTCAGTCGTCCAACCAGGCGTGCACGTCGCCCGATGGCGCATCGGCCGGCAAACCTTGGAGCCAGGCGCGCATGGCATAAGCGGGTTCACCTTCGGGCCGCAGCAGCCGAAGCCGCTCGCCCAACGAAACGGCGTAACGGTAGCGCCCCGGGCCGGCCAGCAATTCGAGCCGATCGATGCAGCCCAGCGCCACATCGCGCACCGCCGGCAGGAATTCGAACGACAGCGCCGCCAGCGGCTGGCTCAGGCCCAGCAGCACCTCCAGCTCGAAACCCTCGACGTCGATCTTCACGAAATCGGGCTGGCCATGCGCCGCGATGAGCGCGTCCAGGGTGCTCACCACCACCTCGGGGCCGGCCTGCCAGCGCACCCCCGCGAACGACGGCGCGGCGCCAGCGCGGGCCACGAACTCGTTCGACAGCGTGGCAACCGTCGGCGTGCGTGGGCTGCTGAGCAGCGCTGCGCGGCCCGGCGCACGGCCCAGCGCACCCTCCACCAGATGCACCCGCGCATCGCGGCCGTAGCGCCGCGCCAGGCGCGCTGCCAATTCGGGCTGCGGCTCCACCGCGACCACGCGCGCGCCGATATCCAGAAAAGCCTGCAGCCGGTTGCCCGTGTGCGCGCCGACGTCGAACGCCAGCCCGCCCGCGGGCACGAAGCGCCGGTAGAAGCGCCGCAACTGCGCGCGCCGCCAGGGAATGCCGTGGTAGACCAGCAGCGAGCGCCACAGGCCGAGGCGGCGCTCCAGCGCTTCAGACCGGACGTTCGGCCAAGCCATAGGCGGCCAAGAGCCAATCAGGCTGCTTTGGTGAACAGGGCCACACCGGGCAAGTCCTTGAAGTGCGCGTCGCAGGTGAGCAAATCCACTCCTTGATGGCGCGCGGTCGCATAGACGATGGCGTCGGCCGTGGCCAGTTTGTGCGCTCTGTGCAAGTCCGCGGCGAGCAATGCAACGGTCGTGTCCAGTGGAACCACCAAGCACTTCTGCGTGTATGCGATGACCTGATCGGCCTGCTCCTCCCCAAGCTCACGCACCAACCACTTCGACAGTTCAAGCTGCACGATGGTCGGCACGATGCACTGCACTTTGTCGGGGATATGCTTGCCCAGCCTCCTGCCCAGCGCACTGCCGGTTAGCCATTCGATCCAGGCCGAGGTATCGACCACGACCGGCGCCGCTGTCATCAGTAGCGGTCCTTGCGATCGCGGTAGCCGTCGGTACGGGCGCCCTTGGCGATGCCGGCCAATTGCTCTCGATCCGGCACCGGCATCACCAGCACGCCTTTGCCCTTCGGAATGAACACGAACTCCTGGCCCGCCTGCCAGTGCTGCTCTTCGCGCACGGCTTTGGGAATGGAGATCTGGAACTTGCTGGAGAGGGTGGCGGTGGCAGCGGCGGTCATTTTCGCAACCTTGCGGCATCGATGAAGGTTTGGTAAGAATACCCCATTCGACCAGAACGGACAAAGACCGTCCGCTTCGACTCACTCCCACTCGATCGTCGCCGGCGGCTTGGAGCTTACGTCGTAGGTCACGCGGTTGATGCCGCGCACCTCGTTGATGATGCGGCTGCTGACCTTCTTGAGCAGCGCGTAGGGCAGCTCGGCCCAGTCGGCGGTCATGAAGTCGCTGGTCTGCACCGCGCGC